>Ga0194037_1001016_pt1 | contig 21029 bp, 12 predicted proteins | sample JunL306m_MetaG_FD_148653 | JGI IMG/M metagenome (GOLD analysis project Ga0194037, IMG submission 148653) | Anoxic zone freshwater microbial communities from boreal shield lake in IISD Experimental Lakes Area, Ontario, Canada - Jun2016-L304-6m | ecosystem: Environmental > Aquatic > Freshwater >...
CTTCGCTGGCATTTTTATTGATCCCTAATACTTGATAATAATCAATAAATGACATAAGCTCAATTTGAGCTAAAAACTACAATAGAATTTTGATTTAATCTATGATTATTGTCATTTTCAAAAAATGTACAAAAATTGGAGAATAGGGACATTAAAATTCAAATTATATCAACCCCATTAAAGATTCAGCCAGTAATTCAACTTAAATACAATGGCCTTATTCTTATTTAGCATAAAAGGCGTGGTAAAGTAGTTATCAGTAAATACCAAATACAAGTCGCTCATTGGTTTAAAGCGATATTGGAATCTGCTATTGATGTTAAAATTATTTTGTTGTGTATTGTATTGTAAAAAAGTTGTCCAGGATATTTTTGTACTGAAATTATATTCAATTTTTGGGGAAAGCAGGAGTAGTTCTGTATTTCCGTATGAATCTGGGAAAATGAGTTTATCATATTCCGTTTGAAATATTAAATTGAAATGAGGCCTGCTTCTATAAATGAAACTAGCGGTTAAAGACTGTATACTTCCATTATAAAACTGACCTGCGGTAAAACCAAATGTGTACCCGAAAATTTTCCTTGAATCAGATAAATAGCTAAACACCAAATTTGAATACCGATAATTCTGGGCAGGTATGGGTGTTTTATCGGTAAAGGAAATGGGATATAATAAATTCAAATCATTATGATTTACCTGAATTTTATACATGGATGTATTTTTATACTCCGATTGAATTCCAATATTTAAATCATTTTCATTAAAAGAATTGTCTGGATTTAAAACTAAATAATTCTCAAGCTTATAAGTTACTCGCCCTAATCTACTATTTGTAGGGTAGGTACGATACGTGATACTTGTATAAGAATGTTTAAAGCCAACACGAATTGAAGTATCCCGTAAAGCATCATAATTTAGAATCCTTTGTACATAACCCATATCGGTATAATAATTAGTTCCAATGGATGCCAGATCAACCATAACAGAAAGTTTTTTACCGTTATATGAAAAGCCAGTTTCCTGATAATTATTATCTCCTTTTATTCCCGGCTTCATGGATAAATGATGGCCATACCAAGCATTCCATTTTCCATCTAAACTACCATATTCAAAAGTCAATCCAGCATTTCTACCATAAGCATTTAATGGGCTTTGTTTTTTTTGTGCATCTGATTGAAAATTTTCACGATCTAAAAAATAACCTTTGATAGAGGAACGACCAAACAGGTTTTTAAAAACTGAAATCGCTGCATAATTTTCCGGAGAATAATTACCCTTTGCTCCAGTTTGAATATCCATGATCCCGATTCTGGTAGTTTTATTGATACTACCTGAAAGTCTTGCACCACCTATAATTGGAATAGGATTATTATTTGAGTCGAGTCCTATTTTTCTCGAATAGAAAGGAGTCATAAAACCTGGAATCCCATACTCTCCAAAAATGTCTGAGTTTTCTAAAAAGAAGGATCTTTTTTCGGGAAGAAAAATATTAAACCTCGTTAGATTAGTTACTTGCTGGTCTACTTCTACTTGAGAAAAATCTGGATTTAAAGTGAGGTCTAAATTCAAAGATGAGTTCAACGCAATTTTGCTGTCTAATCCCACATTGAATCCTGTATTTGTTTTAATGCCATTTTCCTGATCACTTTGAACATTACCACTGATATATGGGACTACAACTATATTCTTTCCTGCACTAGGAGGAGGTTTGTCCCAAATCAATGATCCAGTAAATGCTGTATTATAAATTTTAAAATTAGTGGGAACATGTGTCCATCCAGAATATTCATTATTCTTCATATCCACTCGTAAGAAGTTAGCACCCCATAATGTGCCACCTGGTGGGTATCTTAAAGATTTAAAAGGAATGGCCATTTCAGCTGTCCATCGATCATCATATTGATGCGTACCAGAAAACCATTTGCTATTCCAACTCCATGTTAACTCACTATCATGATTGGCACTAATCTGATCTTCCGATTGTGCATTCATGGAATTTACTACAAAGAAAAAGCCTGTAGTTCTGCTATTCAAAGGGTCTACAATAAATCCTACTCCGTCATTATCTATATGGCCTACATCTCTTTTAAGACTTTGGATTTGGCTTTTTCCTGAATCATAGCAAGTATATGCTAGGTATAAATATTTGTCATCGTATGATACCTGTACGATTGTCTTTCTTTTGGGGCTGCCCACATCCGTTGGGAATTTTAAAAAAAAATCAGATTTTTTTTCTGCAACAGACCAAATGCTATCATCTAAAATTCCATCTACTTTAATAGGAGAAGAAGTTGGTGCGATATGTATCTGAAAGTTTTTTTGAAAACTTTCAACAGTCATATCCTGAGCACTCAAATCCGATGTGAAAAATACAATAAAAAAAAATAAGACGAAAAATTTCATGTCTTCAAAACTAAAGAATCTTGCCGATTAATTTTGTCTTTTTAATGAAGATTAATCAAGTAATACTTTAATTAGTAAAACAAAATGCGATAAATTAAGTATTTTCATCACATCAGTTAAACTTTATTTATAAACCCATTTTAATGAATAGGCGAAAGGCAATAAGCAATATTTTATTATTAACAGGTGGTGCAACTTTAACCGTATCCTCATACAAAGGATATCAATGGTTTAAAAAACCTGACTTAGATTTTTTAGTTACTCAAAAATTATTAATAGAATTTTTAGCAGAGACCATCATACCAAAGACTGATACCCCGGGTGCAAAAGAAGCAGGAGTGGCAGAAATCATTATAGTACTATTAAGAGATTCTACATCCAGACCATCACAGAATAAATTCATTGAGGGATTAAAGGAATTAATTAATTACAGTTCATCTCAGTATAATAAAAATTATGTAGACTGTACTTCAGAAGAACAATATAATATTCTAAGATATTTCCAGAAAAACGGCAAGCCTTTTAAAGGGATTATAGGAAAAGTTCAAAACAAATTTCTTGGTAAATCGTTTTATTCAACACTTGTTGAATATACTACATTTGGATATTGTAGTTCTGAGATTGGCGCTACGCAGGGGTTGTCATATGTTTTAATTCCGGGAAAATATAATGGATGTGTACCTCTTGAAAAAAATCAAAGAACCTGGGCCACCAAATAAATAATTGAAATTTTATTATGCAAAATTACGATGCTATAGTTATAGGTTCTGGGATTAGCGGCGGCTGGGCAGCAAAAGAACTTTGTGAAAACGGTCTTAAAACCTTGGTTTTAGAGCGTGGTCCAAATGTTGAGCATATCAAAGATTATCCAACCGCATTTATGAATCCCTGGGATTTCCCAAATTATTTAAGAGATTCAGCAGAGGCCTCAAAACATTTTTTTGCTAGTAATAAAGAGCACCCATATATACAGGATAAACCTTTTGATTGGGCTCGTGGTTACCAAGTTGGCGGAAGGTCTTTGACCTGGGGAAGGCAATGTTATCGCTTGAGTGATCTTGATTTTGAGGCAAATGCAAAAGATGGTCATGGTGTGGATTGGCCAATTCGATATAAGGATATTGAACCTTGGTATGATTATGTAGAAAATTATATTGGAGTAAGCGGACAAACTGAAGGCTTACATCAATTACCAGATGGCAAATTTCTTCCCCCTTTAGAATTGAATTGCGTTGAAAATGATTTTTCACAAAAAATAAAAAAACATTACAACGATAGAATTGTAACCATTGCACGTGTTGCAAATTTAACAAGGGGATGGAATGGCAGAGGCCCCTGTCAATTGAGAAACCTTTGTGATAGAGGATGTCCATTTGGAGGATATTTTAGTAGTAACGCCTCAACATTACCTGCTGCAGCAATTACAGGAAATCTTACATTATTACCCAATACCTTAGTAACAGAAATTATTTATGACGAAATTAAAAGTAAAGTAACAGGGGTTCGTGTGATGGATGCACATACAAAAAAGGTTACGGAATATTTTTCTAAAATCATTTTCATAAATGCTTCAACTATCGCAACTGCAGGTATCCTATTAAAATCTGTTTCAAAAAGATTCCCAAATGGATTAGGAAATTCAAGTGGCCAAGTGGGCAGGAATTTAATGGATCATTTTACTTTTTCTGGAGCTACAGGAGAACATGAAGGACTAAAAGATACCTATTATTATGGAAGAAGGCCTGCGGGAATTTATGTTCCTCGATTCCAAAATATAAGTGTTCAAACAACGCGAAAAGATTTTGTGAGAGGATACGGTTATCAGGGTATTGGCGAAAGACTTGGATGGAGAGATATAAAAAGTTCAGAAGAAGAATTTGGAGTTTCATTAAAGCAAAAACTAACTAAGCCAGGACCTTGGCAAATGACATTGGGTACATACGGCGAAACGTTGCCTAATGAAAAAAACGGGATCTATCTTGACAAAGAAAAGGTAGATCAATGGTCTCAGCCAATCATACATATTTCAATGGATTATGGTGAAAACGAAAATGCCATGAGAAAAGATGGCATTAAATCCTCTATTGAAATGATGGAAGCTGCAGGTCTAAAAAATATAAATAAATTCGACTACCGAAACCCACCGGGTTCAGCAGTTCATGAAATGGGAACTGTTAGAATGGGGCGTGACCCAAAAACTTCTGTATTAAATGAATTTAATCAAATGCATGAAGCTAAAAATGTATTTATAACTGATGGAAGCTGCATGACCTCTTCTGGCTGCCAAAACCCATCATTGACTTATATGGCTTTAACTGCAAGGGCTTGTAATTATGCCATTAGTGAACTCAAAAAAATGAACTTATAAAATTATTTTAAAAAAAAATAACGATAACTAATACAAGGTTAATGAATGCTAATAAAAGTTAATTAAGGCTTATTGGTATAAGCGGTAACAAAACAGGGTACTTCTACGTATTACTTTGTCTTCAATAACCGCGCAATGAAAAAAATTAGCATTCAAATACTTTCAATATCCTTTTTTTGCCTAATCGCACTTGTTAATCAAGCGCAGAATAAAACGGCCCCGGCGAAAATACTTCCTGCGAAAAGGTTTACAGGAACCATCGTTATTGATGGTGACATTTCTGATTCTGCCTGGAAAACCGCCCCAATGGCAACAAACTTTATTGAATTCAGACCAACACCTTTTGCTAAAGAAGCAAATACAAATCGAACAGAAATGTATATGCTATATAGTAATGAAGGAATTTATATTGGTGGGTACTGTCATGAATTATCAAAAGATAGCATCTCCACTGAATTAGCCGGTCGTGATGGATTTGGGAATAATGATTTTGTGGGAGTAATCTTTGATACGTATAAAGATAAGATCAATGGTTTTGAATATTTCATGACACCACTTGGCGAACAAATGGATGCGAAGTTCTCTCCAAATCAAAATGGAAATAATGAAGATTTTAGCTGGAATGCAGTTTGGAAGTGCGCTTCAAAAATTAAAAATGATGGCTGGACCTTTGAAATGTTTATCCCTTTATCTGCAATCAGATTTAGCACAAAGCCAGTACAAGATTGGGGAATGACCCTGGTGAGACAAAGAAAAAAAACATCCCAAACATTTTCCTGGAACCCCGTTGATCCGAATGTAAATGGTATACTTCCTCAGGAGGCTTTTTGGACAGGTCTGGAAAATATAAAACCACCGTTACGTTTACAATTCAGTCCTTATTTATCATCCTATATAAACCACTATCCTTATAACGATCCATCAATCAGTAATACTAAAACCAGTATCAATGGAGGTATGGATGTTAAATACGGAATCAATCAAAGCTTTACATTGGATATGACGTTGATCCCTGATTTTGGTCAGGTACAAAGTGATAATCAAGTGCTTAATCTTACTCCTTTTGAAGTAAAATACAACGAGAATAGAAGTTTCTTTACTGAAGGAACAGAACTATTTACAAAAGGAAATTTATTTTATTCCAGAAGAGTTGGTGGAACACCAATGCACCACGATGATGTGTATGGTCAAATAGCTTCTAACGAACATATTGTAGATAATCCAACTGAATCCAGACTTATTAATGCCTTTAAAATTTCTGGACGAACTGAGAGTCAATTAGGAATTGGTTTTTTTAATGCTGTTACCAACCCAATGTATGCCACCATTGCAGACGATAAAAATAGATTGAGGAAAATTCAAACTGCACCTTTAACCAATTATAATATCATGGTGTTAGATCAAAGTCTAAAATATAATTCCTCAATTTCATTCATTAATACCAATACCATGAGGAGTGGTTCGGATTATGATGCCAATGTAAGTGCGTTCTTATTTGATTTCAACAATAAAAAGAATACTTACGAATGGCAGGGTAAAATTGCAAACAGTTCCCAATTTGGAATAGATGGAAAAAACATTAATGGCTATTCTCATAGATTTTCTTTTGGTAAAACCGGTGGTCAATTCAATTTTCAAGTGGGACAGGAATTGACAAATGAAAAATATGATATCAATGATCTTGGGATTTTATTTATGAATAACTATATCGATCATTTTGCATACTTGGGATATAAATGGACCAAGCCAACAAAATGGTACAATAGTCTTTATTATAATTTCAATGTGAATTATTCTAGAAGATACAAACCAGGTGATTTTCAGAATGCCAATATTAATATGAACATAAACGGACAATTAAAGAATCTTGGTTATGCGTTTATGTCTATTTGGTATGAACCGCCTGGTAATGATTTTTATGAGCCAAGAACATCAGGCAGGGTATTTCATTCTACTGAAGCCAAGGGTTTTGAAATTGGGTATGTTGGTAATCAGGCAAAAAAGTATACTTACACAATTGATTTATTGCATGGAATCCGAACTTTAGAAGATGGCAGACGATACGATATTCGACTATCAAACAAATACCAGTTCAACAACAGATTGTCAATTGGCAATGATTTATTTTATCAATATATTCATAACAGTGTAGGTTTTGCTGCTAATGACGGAACAGAAATTATTTTCGGTAGAAGGAACCTAAACACAGTAGAAAATGGCTTGAATATCAAATATAATTTCAATAAAAAAATTGGAATAACAACGCGCATTCGTCATTACTGGAGTAAAGTAGAATACTTAGAATATTTTACGCTTTTACAAAATGGAGATTTAGGTAAAAATAATAGCTATACTGGAAATGCAAATAGCAGTTTCAATTCTTTCAATATTGATGCGGTTTTCAGTTGGGAATTTTCTCCAGGGAGTTTTATGAATATCGTATGGAAAAATGCGGTTTATGCTTCTGGTACAAATGTAACAGATGGCTATCTGAATAATTTAAATCATACACTTCAATCGCCACAGAACAATAATCTATCTTTTAAAATTTTATATTTTATTGACTATTTAAAATTGAAGTCGCACTTGCAAAGAAAATAGTGTTTTATACTATTGCCTCTGTATATGGATTTAGTTCTTTCCCAAGTTCTATCCCCGGCTTCTCAATTAATAAGTGAGTGATGTAGGCTAACACGATTGTAATGAATAGAGAAATCAAACAATGCCAACCTACATACATTTTACCTACATAGTGATACAGGGTTTGTTGTACTACAAATCCCCAGAGGTAAACGCCAAATGAAATATCGTATTTGGGTCTGAATCGATTAAAGAAATTAGTAGAAGAAATATATAAAAAGGTTACACTGCAAGCAATATTGAAAAAGAGATTCGCATATCCGGAGGTTCGAAAGAAAAAATAAACCAGGCATACTCCTAGTACTGAAAATTTATCAATCATAATTTCTTCAGCATTAACTGCAAAAAAAGAACCAAGCGCAAAAGCCGCTGGCAATAAATTAATTTGAGGATTAGATCCAAGCCAATTAAAAATGGGTCTATACGGTAAAAAGCTTTCAAATATGATCAGCCCTAAAATAGTATTGTAAAATATTTTCCCTTTATTTCGGAGGATCAAAAAAACGCCCAATAATATCACATAACAACTCATTTCATAAGCAAGTGTCCAAAGAGAGCCATTCACGGCAGTTGGGTAAATATTAGTTAGGAATACACCAGGTAAATTATAATAAACTTGAAAAAGTAAATTGTCTGTAACATATGTATAAGGAATATCACTATTAAAATATTGTTTTGCTGGGATTGCACTAACAATGGGTCCGATTATCATTGCTGAAATCAAAACAACAAAAGCAAATGCGGGCATGATTCTAAAAAATCTTGCTGTAATAAATCGAAGTGGTTTTCTACTAAACAATAAACTATTGGTAACTACTAAACCACTAATAAAGAAAAAAATATTTACAGCCCAGGGACCTGATGCAGCAAATGGGAAAAAATAACTGACGGGATCAACCCAATAATTAGTAGCCCCATTAAGTATTGGTGAATGTCCAACAATTACCATTGATGCCAGAAACAATCGAATGAGATTCAAATTGTTATTTTCCTTATTCAGTAAAAACGAAACTTTCATTTATGAATCTTTTCAATAATAAGATCAAATGTAAGGTCTATTTATTTTATTGAACCACAGCTCAATTTTAATTTGTAATATTATCAATTATAGCATCCAAAAAAATCCAGAACATGAGAAAATATTTTGCATTTGCTTTTTCTACACTTATTTGTATTGGGGTTATGGCTCAACCCACACAGAAGCCACCATTACATGGTAAGAATTGGATGGCAGTTACTGGAAAGCCCCTTGCTGCTACTGCAGGTTCCATGATCTTCCAGAAAGGCGGTAACGCAGTAGATGCAGCTTGCTCGATGCTGGCTGCAACCTGCACTATGTGGGATGTTTTAAGTTGGGGTGGGGAAACACAAGCCCTGATTTATAATCCAAAGACCAAAAAAGTGATTGCCATTAATGCCTTAGGTGTTGCACCTACAGGAGCTACAGTTGAATTTTTTAAAAGCAAGGGATATGAATTCCCTCCAGAATACGGACCCTTAGCAGCTGTTACACCAGGAACATTTGGTGGTCTTTGCTTAATGTTAAGTGAATTTGGAACCATGAGTTTAAAAGAAGTTTTAGCACCTGCTATGCAATTGGCTGCTGGATATCCTATAGAAGCACAAACTGCCAATAGCATGGAACGTGGAAAAGAAATGTTGAAGGGCTGGCCTTATTCTAAAGCGATCTTCCTTCCCCATCTTGGGCAAAAAAGAGAAGCTCCTGAAGCTGGAGAAATATTTGTACAAAAAGATCTGTTAGAAACATTGACAAAACTTGTGGAAGCAGAACAGAATGCATTAAAAAATAAAAAAAGTCGTAAAGCCGCAATCATGGCTGCCTACGAACGTTTCTATACAGGCGATGTTGCTAAAGAATTTGTTCGAGGTAATAATGAACAAGGTGGTTTGATTACTTTGAAAGACCTAGCAAATTGGAAGCCTAAAATTGAGGAGCCATTACATGTAAATTATAAAGGCATTGAAGTTTATAAATTACAACAATGGACTCAAGGACCAATGCTTCTGCAAGGTTTAAACATTTTAGAAAATATCGACCTCAAAACAATGGGCTATAATAGTCCACAATATATTCATACCGTATTTCAAGCAATGAGTATGAGTTTTGCAGATCGTGATTTTTATTATGGCGATCCGGCGTTCTCTCCTAATATTCCTATGCAGGGTTTATTAAGCAAGGCCTATGCAAAAGATAGAGCCAAGCAAATTTTGCTTGATAAAAATGATCCAAATATTGCGCCTGGCGATCCTTATCCCTATGAAGGAAAAACAAATCCATACTTATCACTTCTTCAAAAAAGAAAATTACTTACTGATACGAATGCTATTCAGGGTTCTGCCATTCCAAAGCATGATCAAACAAGTTCTATCAGTATCGAAGATCTTAAAAATAGTATCGCATCAAGCGATGAAGCCTATCACGATAGATTATGGCGAGGCACTACATCAGTTGAAGCTGCTGATACTTCAGGATGGGTAGTTTCTATCACCCCTAGTGGTGGATGGTTACCGGCTTGTGTAGCGGGTAAAACAGGGATTGGCATGAGTCAGCGTATGCAGAGTTTTGTATTAGATAGTACCATCGATCCATTTAATGTTGTTGCACCTGGCAAAAGACCACGTGTTACATTAACACCCTCGCTTGCATTAAAAGATGGTAAACCACTTATTAGTTTTGGTGTTCAAGGTGGTGACACACAGGATCAAAATTTATTGCAATTCTTTTTGAATATGGTTGAATTTAATATGACCGTACAAGAAGCAACTGAGGCACCGAATTTTAATACCAATCAATTGTGGTTATCATTAGGTGGCACAAAATTGAATGATAGAAAACCGAAAGCGGGAAGTATACTTTTATCAAATACTACAAAACCAGCTATTAGTGATGCTTTGAAAAAGATGGGTTACAATATTAGTTTTGGTAACAGAACTTCTGGACCAATCAATGCCATTTATCTGGATCAAAAACACAATACCATTTGGGGAGGAAGCTCTAATAATGGGGAGGACTATGGGATTGGCTGGTAAATTAAAGAGTATAAAATAAAATAATGTTATCCCTAGGCTGAAGCCTAGGGATTATACTGTCAGAAAGATTTGGGCTTTAGCCCTTACGTTCTGCTCTTTCAAAATTATAATTTCAAACTCCTTAATGTAATATAACATTAGGGCTAAAGCCCAACTTGCATTAAATCATTCAAGCCCCACCCAAAAGGGCGGGGTTAACAATTTCACTTTTCACTTTTAAAAACTGTTTTCCCAATCATCACTTTCTCCACGTCTTCCCGATTAGAAAGCTCTGGTCTCTTTCCTCCCTCTGCAAACATTTTTGCCTGATCATCATAGTGACTATTCATAAAGAAACCGGATTGACCAGTAGGGTTTACACTCATTGCTTTAGATGTTTGTCCGAAGTCGATAATGCGGCGAAGTGCTGGGCCATATAAAACTTTATATAAACCACTGCTATCTAAATTAAAGTCAAGATTATTAATGGTTTCCTTTCCACCATTCACTGCAATTGGACCTACATTGAACCATTTACCTATGCCAGGAACAATGCCTAATGGATGTTTATGTTCGATGCTATGTACTTTTTTCCATTGCCAGTTAGCCGTGTTTTCGCCTAATTGTTTGTTCAATGCTTCTGTTGCATCATTTAATGATTTTGTAAAAATTTCTGCTCTCGTTTCTTTAACAGTAGTATGAATATTATCCCACCATTTTGAACTATCATTTTGGAAAAAGCTTTCCATATTTCTTTTTAAACTCGCTTGATTTTCAAAAGATTGAAAAGCCTCCTTTCCTAATTCATCTTCTAATGCATATTCATTAATCAAGTGTAAAAACTTATAAAAAATAGTAGGCTCAATATTTTCGAGTCCATGCATTCCATCCCACTTACTCAAGATCTGATAACTATTTTGTGCAGCTCCACTTAATTTTTCTTTATTAATTACTGGCAATATTTTAGCAAGCAATCTTGGAAAATTTGTTGATTGCACATCATTGATCACTGATCTAATAGATGCTTCATCCCAATCTTTTTTATCGGTAAAAACTAATTCTTCAATTCTTGTAGCGCGATTTGCAGGAACATAATAACCAGCAACTAAACCTGTACCCATATCCATGGGCTGATTATTGGCTGTATATAAAACGCCACGTGCAGGATTTAAAATTTGTGGATTCTGTTTAAAATCTAACCATCCTTCTGGATCATCCAGTCCGGTAGATCCATCTAATATCAATTGAGGGTTTACATGTTTTGGACGAATAGGTATTTTTCCTGCCGCCCACCAGGCAATATTGCCCGCAGTGTCTGCCCACATAAAGTTGAGTCCTGGTGCAGTTAGAGGTTCAACAGCTATTGCAGCTTCTGCAGCATTTGTAGCATGACTAAGATTATAAAACACTTGTAAATGTCTGCATGGAAATTGATGGTATACCCACCACAAAGCGATGGGATCTTCAATATCTTTTACGCCATCAAATGCACCATTCATGATAAATCCATGTCTCGATTTTTTAACATCAAAATCAATTGCAGGTTTACCCTTTACTTTAATGGTTTCCTTTCGAACTAATAAATCTTCCCAGTGATCTTTATACCAAACCTGATTCAAATTTGCCGGGTTGGTTTTTTCCCGGAAAAAATCAGCATCATCATTTTCAAACATGGTAAGGCCCCATCCACCTTTATCAGAATGTCCCAAAGCTGGAACAGGAGTGCCAGCCAGAAAATTTCCATATATATTAAAACCTGGACAAACTAATTCAGCTTCATACCATACCGAAGGCTGAGAAAAAGCGATATGTGTATCGTTTGATAAAATAGGCTTTCCAGATTTTGTTTTGCTGCCAGCAATCACCCAACCATTGGAGCCAAAGAAAGGGGGATACATTAAATTGTTTTGCATGGCGGTTACTTCTTTTGCCATTGTATTCAATGTATTTGAAGCATTTTGTAAAGACTTATTTTCTCCAGCCTGAACCGGAGTTTTATGTAATGAATCAGGCCAACCATTCAATACATCATTAAAATAATCCATACCGTATTTACTTGCAATTTGTGTGGCAACAGCCTCAGCCCTGAAAGCACCTACAAAAGTGTATCCCATATATCCAACAATAATTTCCATGTCTTCCATGGTGAATTCTGTTTTAGGAATACCAGCAATTGTAAATTCAATTGGCGTCTTTCCAACTTTAATATATTGATTGATTCCTTTTAAATATGCTTTTGCTGCTTTTACAAAAGGAGCATTGGGATCTTTGTAAACAGTTGCTAGAGTTAGTTTTGCTTGTTCTCTAAAACTAAGCATTCGAAAAAATTTATCGCTCTGCAATGCTTTTTCGCCAAACACTTCAGACAATCTTCCATCAGCTAAACGTCGCAACACTTCCATTTGAAATAAACGGTCTTGCGCATGCACATAACCAAATGCATAAAATAAGTCCTCCTCGTTTTGAGCATAGATATGTGGGATTGCATAGTTATCGTATAATACTTCTACCTCTGATTTTAATCCGGGAAGTTGCAAGTTGGCTTCATATCTTGGTTGTAGTGTATGTAAATAGTAATATACAGTTCCAACAAGCAGGACTATAATTACTAGTAGTGCTAATAAAATGCGTTTTAATGTTTTCATGACAGGCAATTGAGAGGTAAATATAGAATAATCGTGAGCCAAATAGTTTGTGAATATTAATGCAATAGAAATTTATATGTGCTATCTATTTCCACTTTTTAAATGCGGTAAGATAAGATTTTGCTTCGTCTGTAACAATCAGCTTTCCACTAATTGCAGCACGATCAAATAATAATTGATCCCAGTTTTCTGTACCCTGCCAAAAAGCTTTTTTAATTTCGCTCATAGCTTTTGTACTCGATGCAGAAAGTGTAAACGTTATTTTCTCAATTGCCTGATCCATTAAATGTATACTGGAATAAATTTGTGTATATAACCCTTTCTCTTTTGCCCATTCTGCTGATCGAAAATTGGTAGCGTCGATGGCCAATTCATATGTTGCAGATTTCCCTATTTTCCGCTCAATGACAGGGGCTACCACAAAAGGGCCAATTCCAACTGCTAATTCAGAAAGTTTAATTGATGCTTCCGTTGTGGCATAAGTATAATCACAACCAGCAGCTAATCCAACGCCACCTCCAATAGCTTTGCCTTGAATGCGGCCGATGATAAACTTGGGACATTTACGCATCGCATTAATCACTTTTGCAAAGCCACTGAAAAAAATAAGACCTTCCTCTTCATTTTGAATCAATAATAATTCATCAAAAGATGCACCAGCACAAAAGGTTTTTTCGCCCGCAGTTTTTAAAATAAGTACGGTACTATGTTGGTCAGCACCAGCCTTCTCAATTGTTACTGCTAATTGAGTCAGGATATCTGCAGGCATAGAGTTGTGTTGTGGCGTAAAAAATTCGATCGTGCCTACCTTATTCAATACCTGATAACTAACATAGGGAGTTTGAATCTGTTGCATGTTTAAAATTTATTCTTGGTTCAACTTTGCTACCATTGTTAAAATGGTGGCGATACCTACCATTTCATTTTCATTATCCAAAATCTCAACCAACCATTTTACAATTCCTTTATCAATGTCAGAAATATCTTTTTTCGATTGTGGAATTTTTTCTTTGCATGTAAATCGCACTTGAATACTAGTTCCAATATATACTGGTTTTGTAAATCTTAATTCATCAATCCCATAATTTAAAAGCACTGGATTTTTTTCATAGCTATCTACAAATAAACCAGCCGCAGCACTCATTATAAAATATCCATGAGCCACTTGTTTATCGAACATTGTTCCATTAAAATCAGTCTCTGATAAATGCGCATAAAAATGGTCGCCACTCAGATCTGCAAATGCATCAACATCAGCTTTAGTAATTGTTCTTTTCTGCGTAATGATTTGGTCTCCAATTTCCAGTTCTTCAAAATATTTTTTGAAAGGATGTATTCCATCCGTTATTCCAGTAGCGCCTGGTTGATACACTTTACTAATGGCTGAGATCATATCTGGAGATCCTTGTATTGCTACACGTTGCATATAATGTTTTACGCCTCTTATTCCACCCATTTCTTCTCCACCACCCGCTCTGCCAGGGCCACCATGCACCAAAACTGGCAAGGGAGATCCATGCCCAGTGTTTTCTTTGCCACAGGCTCTATTCAATACCAAAATCCTTCCATGGTAAGGTCCGGCACCTATAGCATAATCAGTGGCAATATTTGTGTTATTTGTTACAATGGTACTTACTAGAGATCCTTTCCCAAGTTTTACAAGTGCAATTGCTTCTTGCAAACTACTATACGGCATCAGAGTAGAAACAGGGCCAAAAACTTCCACATCATGAACTTCTGTGCTACTCATTGGTTGTTGATTCAATAAAAGAATTGGACTCATAAATGCCCCTTTATTTGCATCTGCATCTATAACAGAAACACTATCTAATGAGCCGTACACAATTTGAGAGGATGCTAATAACTTTTGTAATTGATCTTTTACCTCTTTACGTTGTGCTAATCCTGCAAGGGAACCCATCCGAACAGTTTCGTTCAAAGGGTTTCCGATGATCACATCATTAAGAGTTTTTCTGAGAGCAATTTGTATGTCTTCAATTTTATTTTCAGGAACAAATATTCGTCGGATGGCGGTACATTTTTGTCCGCATTTACTAATCATTTCTTTCTTCACTTCTCTTATAAACAGATCCCATTCTGGCATATCTGGATGCACATCTTCCCCTAATACAATTGCGTTCAAAGAATCTGCCTCCATAGTAAAAGGAACATTTTCTGATAATACTCTTGTATGCGATTTCAATTTCTGTCCAGTACTTGCTGAACCAGTAAAAGTAATCACGTCTTGAGAATCTATCGAATCTAAAATACCAGATGCACTGCCACAAATCAATTGCAATGAGCCTTCTGGCAATATTTTAGATTCAATAATTTCTCGAAAAACAGATTCAGTTAAATAGGAAGTAACCGTTGCAGGCTTTACTATTGCCGGCATCCCAGCTAATAAATTCACTGCTATTTTTTCTAGCATTCCCCAGACAGGAAAATTATAAGCATTGATATGAATAGCAACCCCTTCTTTGGGAATCAATAAATGTTGTCCGATAAATGTATTAGATTTTCCGAGTGCTAGATATTCTCCATCCAAGCAATAAGGTTGATTCGAAAATTTTTTACGCAAAGATGCATAGGCAAATAAATTGCCGATACCTCCTTCAATATCCACCCAACTATCTGCTTTTGTAGCACCAGTCTGATAACTGATCTGATAAAATTTGGGAAGCCGCTCTCGCAAGTGTAAAGCAATAGCCCGCAACATCAAGCCCCTTTCTTGAAAAGTCATTTTCCTTAAAGCAGGGTTGCCCTTTTGCCTCGCGAAATGTAACACAGTTGAAAAATCAATTCCCTTCGTACTAACAGTAGCGATTGATTCGCCAGTGACTGCGTGGTATAAAGTTTGGCCTTCCCCATCTCCCTTTATCCATTTGCCAAGAATATAGTTTTCCAATTGCATCATTGCATTCGTTTAAAACAAAGCTAATGCTTGATAGGTTGGAAAAAAAATGGTCCCGCTTAGTTAGAGCGGGACCGCAGTTGGTATTGGTTGAAAATCTTCTACTATTTAGACAATCTTTTATCGATTTCGCTGCAAAGAGATTTGAAAATATCATCTACAGTTCCTTCACCCTTAACGTGAACTACCTTATCGAACTTACTATAATAGTTTGCAACAACGGTTGTCTTAGTCTGGTATTCAACAATTCTATTGCTGATAATGGTTTCGTTTGTATCATCGCTTCTTCCACTGGTTAAACCTCTTTGTAATAGACGTTTTACTAATTCGTCGCGACTAACTTCCAAGGCCAAAACTACACCGATCTCTGTATTTTTTTCCGCTAATAATTTATCTAATGCAACACTTTGTGCTTCTGTGCGGGGAAACCCATCAAATAAAAATCCTTTGGCTTGTGGGTTACTGTCCAATGCAGAACTTATCATTCCTACCACAACTTCATCTGGCACTAAAATACCTTTGTCCATCAGACTTTTGGCTTCTAAACCTAAGGCTGTTGCAGCAGTAATTTCTCGTCTTAAAATATCGCCCGTAGACAAATGTATTAATCCATAAGATTCGATGAGCTTTTCACTTTGTGTACCTTTTCCACTTCCGGGAGGGCCAAACAGGATAATATTAAACATGTACTTGCTAACCTTAAATGAAGTGCAAAGATAAGGTCTGTACCTTAAATATCATTTAACAGTTGATTAAATCGTTTAAAATTGTTACAATCTTGAACTTTTTCATGTCCAAATCTGTTAGAATTAATAGGATTTTATGTTAAATCTATTAAATCGTTCATATTAAATATATTTTAACATGACAAAATAGGAACCCGAAATTCTAAATAGGAACTTCAACTTCCCACCAATTAAATAAAAATAAATGAAATCAATTTTCGCAGTTTTAGTTTCGCTTTTGTGCTTACAAAGCTGCTTTTCTCAAAACGATTCAAAAAAAGAAACCAAGATGGAAAACAAAAATAATCCAGCCTATTCCCGTACTGATAACAGTAAGGTTGTGCTGAAAGATGAAGAATGGAAAAATATCCTTTCTCCCGAAGTTTACAATATCGCTCGACAAAAAGGAACTGAAAGACCTTATACGAGCAAATTCGAAAGTTTTAAGGAAGCTGGAACTTATTATTGTGCTGCCTGTGGTAATGCATTATTTAAAAGCGATACCAAATTTGAAAGTGGATGTGGCTGGCCAAGTTTTTATGAACCCATTAGTAAAAGTTCCATTATTTATCTTCCCGATAATACGCTGGGTATGAAAAGAACCGAGGTTGAATGTGGCAGGTGTAAATCGCACCTTGGTCATGTGTTTGAGGATGGGCCCCCTCCAACCGGGCTTCGTTATTGCATTAATGGAGTTGTGTTAGATTTTGATAAAGCAAAAGATGCAGAAAAAAAATACAACCAACAATAAAAAAAGGCCGACAATAATTGTCGGCCTTTTTGTTTTATAATCCTACGATTATTTTTGCTATATCTTTTTCTTTACAGAGTTTATTCAATTCTGCAATGTCATTGTTTACTAAATCCTGCATTTGTTTTTTCAAAGCTTTCCATTGAACATCGAGGTATTTGTATTGATCTTCTTGACCCTTCGTTGTAAAAGGAATATTTGAATCTAAATCACCTTTTAAAAATATATAATCGGCACTTAGCTTATTGATATAATTAATGATATCGTCATTGCTTTGTGCTTTTGTTTGCACCAATGCTTCTTCCCATTTAGCTAAGTTTTTTGTGATGGCCGCTGCTTTATCGCGAATGGATTTATTAGCAGTAGTATCGCCTGCTTCTAATTGTTCTGTCAGGTCAGCAATTTGTTTATTTGCCTTGCGCATTTTATTCACTGAACTATGAATATCTACGATACCGGCTTCTACTTTTGATTGCAATAAATGCTGGGCTTCATACTCTGCAGCAGTTCCAGTTATACGAGGATCAGCTAAAATTTTAAAAGAAACCGTTTTGCTTTCTTTTCCAAAATTCAGTGTTGCTGAATAATCGCCTGGCATTACTTTATGACCATCGTAACCACCTTCAATAAAAACATTCATCACACCTGTTTGTGGAGCATATCTTTGATCCCATACAAAACGGTTAAGCCCTGAAATCGTTGGCAGTAAAGGATCTGCCGAAGGTCCACCTGGATAACCTCCCACAAAATCCTTGTCGGCTTCTGATGAATATTTACGAACAAGATTGCCTTTATTGTCTTTGATCTCTAGGCTATATTTTGCTGCTGAATCTTTTTTTGCAGGTAACTGATAAAACAGAACCAACCCTGTTGCAGCATTTATTCCTGTACCAGATTGCAATGGAGTTTCAAGGTCTTCATCAGTATACACTTTATCCAGCATACTTGCACCAGAGACACGATAGGCATCACTTGGTTGAAATAAAACAAACTGATCATTTTTTGCAATATCGTATTGACGTAATACCGATAAGTCGTCTAAGATCCAAAACGCTCTTCCCATGGTAGATGCAATCAAATTTCCTTTATGTACTTTTAAATCAGTGATAGGAACGATTGGTAAACCTAATTGTAATTGCTGCCAGTTTTCTCCATCATTAAATGAAATATATAATCCGGTTTCAGTTCCAGCAAACAATAATCCTTTTCTATTTTGATCTTCTCTGATACATCTGGTATAAGCTCCTTCTGGAATTCCGTTTACAATTTTCTTCCATGTTTTACCATAATCTGTTGTCTTATATAATGATGGTGTGAAGTCATTAAATTTATATCTAGTGGTTGCGATATAAGCTGTGGCTTTATCGAAAGGAGAAACATCGATACAGTTTACAATTGCTTCCCCAAGATCTGGAGGCGTAATTGTATTCCATGTTGTTCCGTTATCTCTTGTTACACTTACCACACCATCATCACTACCAGTATAGATTACTCCTTTTTCTATGGGTGATTCTTTTACGTACATAATGGTACAATAGTTTTCACCACCCGCACCTTCATTCGTATATGGTGTGCCACTCATGCCCATTTTGGTACTATCATGTTTGGTTAGATCTGGTGATATGGCAACCCAGTTCTTACCATAATCTGAAGTTTTAAACAATACATTTCCAGCATGATAAAAAGTATTGGGTTCGTGCTCACTATAAGTTATAGGTGCATTCCAGTTAAACCGGTACTTCATGTCTTTAGGTTGTAAAGACTGATATTGTATCGGTGCCTCCATGATATTTTTGCTCTCCATTATTTCATTATCAAACAAGCTGATGGTTCCTTGATAACTTCCACCCATCGACAATTTTGGATTATTAGGATCGAATGCAACAAATGCGCTTTCGCCGCCAGCTGTGTAAGTCCAGTCGGACTGATCAATCTGCCATCCACTAGGATTCCAACTTTTAATTTTTACAGAAGAGTTGTCTTGCTGACCTGCATAAATATTATAGGGAAATAAATTGTCTACACTAATTCTGTAGAACTGAGCAGTAGGTTGATTGTTTTCGGTACTCCAAACTTTACCGCCATTAAAAGTCACTCCAGCACCTCCATCGTTAGAGATGATGATGTTTTTATTATTATTAGGGTTGATCCATAACTGATGAAAATCTCCATGAATGCCGCCAATATAATTCCATGTGCGACCACCATCAGTACTCTTCAATCCCGGTGAATTCAATACATACACCGTATTCTCATCTTTTGGATCTGCAAATGTTTCTATATAATACCATGCACGTTGTGTGAGACGATGGTCTTTGCTTACGCGGTTCCAACTTTTACCTGCATCTTCACTCACAAATAAACCACCTGTTTCTTTTTGTGTATCACTTTCAATTAATGCATATACTTTTTCGCTATTAGCTCTTGAAACGCTGATACTCATTTTACCCATTTCTTTTGGAAGGCCTTTCTCCATTTTTGTCCAGGTTTCACCTGCATCTACACTTTTATACAAACCGCTTCCTTTACCTCCGCTGCGCATTTCCCAAGGCAGTCTTCGATAATCCCACATTGCTGCATAGAGTATGCGAGGATTATTCATGTCCATCGTTAAATCAGCACAACCCGTATTTTCATCCACATATAATGTCTTCTTCCATGTTTTACCGCCATCAACAGATTTATAAACTCCGCGATCGGGAGTAGCCCCATGCATGGCACCCTGGGCTGCCACATAAACGATATCTGGATTTTTGGGATCTACTCTGATATAGGAAACACTGCGCGTTTTTTCTAAACCAAGGTGCAACCATGTTTTACCTGCATCCGTAGATTTATAGATGCCATCACCATAACTACTCATCACACCACGTGGAGCGTGTTCACCCATACCCACATACACTACATTCTGATCGCTTTCTGCAACTGCTATGGCGCCTACGGATCCTGTTTTAAAATAGTTGTCTGAGATATTACGCCAGCTTTGACCCGCATCTTCAGTTTTCCAGACACCCCCACTAGTGCTGCCCATATAATATACTAACTGGTTTTGTACCACTCCAGTTGAAGTAACGGAGCGACCGCCACGAAAGGGTCCGATCGAACGGAAACGAACTTGTTTAAAAAGACTGTCAAGACTAACTGAAGCAACAGTAGTTGTTGTTACTGTTTTTTTTTCGTCCTTTTTTTTCTGACTAAAAACTGAAGTGCAAGAGAGCACTGCCAATGCATAAATAAATATCTTCATATTGATAAATTAATATCAAACAAGATACTATCAATAATGGAAGAAAAGGAATGAAACAAAGAATTTTTGATGAATGATTGAAAAAATTAATGGCCCCTAACAGTTGTATAGTTTACTAATTCTTCCAATGAATCAATTGTATCTAATTTATGAATATTTTAAGTGCTTCATTAGATAAGAGATAAGTGTGATAATATAATAATCAATTTCTATTTTAAAAGGTCATGTATTGAGTTTAAATAAATTGAATTCTATTAATGTGAGATAGAAATAAAGTTGATAAATAGTGGTAAAAAAATGTGATAA
>Ga0194037_1001017_pt1 | contig 21020 bp, 19 predicted proteins | sample JunL306m_MetaG_FD_148653 | JGI IMG/M metagenome (GOLD analysis project Ga0194037, IMG submission 148653) | Anoxic zone freshwater microbial communities from boreal shield lake in IISD Experimental Lakes Area, Ontario, Canada - Jun2016-L304-6m | ecosystem: Environmental > Aquatic > Freshwater >...
GATCTATCCTCATCCATGTCTTAGCCATCCTAGATAACTTAATCATGATTTTTTTGCAGCTCCATCAGTTGCGACTTATAAAAACCACTTGAAACTAAATGCGTAAAGGGGGCCTCCCAATTAAAAAACCATGGAGATTGAGCAATAAGCTTTTGCAGTTTTATTTGGCTTATCGGCTCAATAAAAGGGGCTCTATTCTTTCTTGGAAATAGACGTCCAACTCGAATCATGACTTCTAGCGCTAAGGTACTCGGCGCAAAAGTAAATAAAATCTTGTCATGGACGCGCGGTGATAACTTCTCTAGGACCACTAACATGTCGGCAGCACAATAGTGAATCATTGAATCCATCCCTACGACATAATCAAATTCACCTAAAGCCTCATCTAGCATATCGCCAGCATGAAACTCAATATTTTGGCGATCGCACTCAGGAATTCTGTCCTTAGCTAATTTGATGAGCTTAGGCGATAAATCAACTGCTGTTACCTGGGCGCCTTTTTTTGCCAACTCAAGCGCTAAAGCACCCGTGCCACATCCCGCATCAAGCACTCTCTTGCCATGAAGATTTTCTGGTAATCGACCAATAATGCTATTACGCATTTGGTCTCGTCCCGCTCTCACGGTTGCCCTAATTCCGCTTACTGGCACATCTGATGTGAGTTTTGCCCAGGCGTCGAGAGCTGTTCGATCAAAATAATCTTGCAACTTACCGCGTCTACTTAAATATGAAATAGCATCCATGATTAATCGAATCCTAGTAAGTCGAAAATTTCACGATCCTTTAGAGATTCAGTCAACAAAGGGTCATCATCTAAAAGTAAGCTGGCTGCTAAGCGAAGGTACTCTTCTTTAACCATCTCGATTTCTGGCGTAGACTCCATTTCAAAAATGGTGCACTTCTTCAAACGACTTTTACGAATAGCATCCAAGTCAGGAAAGTGCGCCATCTTTTTAAGACCAACGCGATCATTAAATTTATCAATTTGATCTGTGTCTTGGCTGCGATTTGCAATGACACCGCCCAGTCTTACGTTGTAGTTTTTTGCCTTTGCACTAATCGCCTGAACAATTCGATTCATTGCAAAAATAGAATCAAAATCATTTGCAGCGACAATTAAAGCCCGATCAGCATGTTGCAATGGAGCTGCAAAACCACCGCAAACAACATCCCCTAAGACATCGAAGATCACAATATCTGTATCTTCCAGTAAATGGTGCTCTTTTAATAATTTGACGGTTTGGCCAACGACATAACCACCGCAACCAGTCCCCGCAGGAGGGCCTCCTGCTTCCACGCACATCACCCCATTGAAGCCCTCGTATACAAAATCTTCAACCCTTAATTCTTCAGAGTGAAAATCTACTGACTCTAAAATATCAATTACGGTTGGAACGAGTTTTTTAGTTAAGGTAAATGTAGAGTCATGCTTAGGATCACAGCCAATCTGTATGACTCGTTTCCCTAATAAAGAGAAGGCTGCAGATAAATTTGAGGATGTTGTACTTTTACCTATTCCTCCTTTGCCATAAATCGCAAATACCTTAGCATTGCCGATTTTTTCATTCGGATCAAGGTGTACCTGCAAACTACCTTCGCCATCTAATGGCTTAGTTTTAGTACCGATGGATGAAACTGGGACACTAACTGTGTTCATTAAATAGGTACTCCTTCATAGACACCTTCAAGTCGATCTTCAAAATCATTAGCTACACGACGTAGCGTTTCTAATACAGATGGTTCAGGCTTCCAATAATTTCTTTCGGAAGCTTCTAATAAACGATTTGCAACCTTCGCAGAGGATGCTGGGTTTAAGCTCATCAAACGCTCGCGCATCTCAGGGTCCAGGATGAATGTTTGGGTTAAATGCTGATATACCCAAGGCTCAACTTGGCCGGTAGTGGCTGACCAGCCAACCGTATTTGTAAGATGGCTCTCTAGCTGACGCACGCCTTCATATCCGTGCTTTAGCATTCCTTCATACCACTTTGGATTTAGCATACGTGAACGCGCTTCTAGAGAAACCTGCTCATTTAAGGTTCTCACTACTGCGTCACCTTTAGTTTGGTCACCTATATATACTGGGGCTGCTTTTCCACCTTTAGCTCTGCGAACAGCCCTGCTAACACCGCCCAGGGTATCAAAATAGGTATCAATCGTTGTAACACCTAACTCGATGGAATCGAGATTTTGATAGGCTAATTCAACATCAGCAAGAATATTATTGAGAAGCTCAGACTGCAGTACAGGAGTACCAGCTCTTCCATATGCAAAGCTCTTGCGGCGTGTATATGTTTCGGCTAATTCGTTTTCGTCTTGCCATAAGCCATTGTCAATCATCATATTGACATTAGCACCATAAGCACTTTCAGCGTTGCCGAATACCCGCAACGATGCAGTTTCAAGATCGCAATTATTTAATGCTTGATATGAGAGCGCATGTTTACGAATAAAGTTTTGCTCCAATGGTTCGTCAGCTGATGCAGCTAAATAAGCAGCTTCTGCAAGAATCCGAATCTGCAAAGGCATTAGGTCTCTAAAAATCCCAGAAATCGATACCATCACATCTATTCTTGGACGACCTAATTCTTCCAAGGATATTAATTGGGCCCCAGCCAAGCGGCCAAAACTATCAAAGCGGGGTAGCGCACCCATCAAAGCAAATATTTGTGCAATTGGTCCACCCTCAGTCTTTAAGTTATCAGTACCCCACAACACCATTGCAATCGACTCTGGCAATGGATTGCCATCCGCCTGATAACGCTCTAGCAACTTACTTGCCTGATGTTGACCATCTTTCATGGCGAACTTACTAGGAATACGAAATGGATCAAAGCCATGGACATTGCGTCCAGTAGGAAGGACCTGAGGATTTCGCAACACATCACCACCGGGTGCTGGTCTGATGTAACGACCATCTAATGCCTTAAATATCCCCTGCATCTCACTATCAGACTGCAGCTCGCGGTACATAGTGAGCACCTGCTCTAGCTCTACCCTCAGAACTTCAGTAAGAGATAGATTTTGGTTTTTTGCAAATTGTTCAATATTGCCGCTTTGAACTAATTCAGCTAAAGCTGCTTTACTAACATTTTTTAACTCACCCTCTTGAACTGATAAGTAACTAAGAAGCATCTCAATACTTTGCTCAAAATTAACTGGTGACCCTAAAATATGCAGTCCGTATGGAATGAGTGCGTACTCTAATTCGAGAATCTGCTCACTAAGACGTAAAACAATGGCATTCACCTTGTTCGCGTCTAAAGTTTTCCATATGGGTTCAGCTAGAGCAAACTCCAAACTAACCGCTTGCGCTTGCAATGATTCCAACAACTCCAGCTGATTAGCATCCCATGATGTATCAATATTGATTGGGGCTAATTTACGCCAGTGCTCAACCGCTTCCTTAAACTCAAGAAGACCTTGATATAAACCAGCTTGGGATACCGGTGGAGTTAAATAGCTAATTAATGTTGCTCCAGCACGTCTTTTTGCAATCGCGCCCTCAGAGGGGTTGTTGGATGCATATATATAAAGATTTGGTAAATCATGAATCAGGCGATCTGGCCAGCACGCACCAGACATACCCGATTGCTTACCAGGCATAAACTCAAGCGCACCATGAGTACCGAAGTGCAGTACTGCAGATGCAGCAAAGTCTTCGCGAATATAGCGATAGAAGGCTGAGAAAGCATGTGTAGGAGCAAATCCTTTTTCATACAACAAGCGCATTGGATCGCCCTCATACCCAAATCCAGGTTGCAGTGCGACAAAAACATTACCGAACTGTTTTCCAAGAATAAAAATTGAGGATCCGTTCGATAAAAATGTACCCGGGGCAGGACCCCATTGAGATTCAATCTCTTTTAACCAAGGCTCCCGTTTAATGTGATCATTTGCATCAACATGAGCATGTACATTTGCATCGGTACCAAATTCTTTAGAATTCCCCGCCAATATTTGATCCCTAAACTCATCTACAGAGTTTGGAACATCCACGGTATATCCCTCTGCCTTTAAACTACTTAATGTATTGAAGGCTGACTCAAATACACTCAGATGAGCCGCTGTTCCTACCCTGCCAGCATTTGGAGGGAAGTTAAATATGACTAGTGCAACTTTTCGGTTTGCCTTCTCTGATTTACGCAAAGCAACCAGCTTACTCACTCTTGCAGCTAACATTGCAGTTCGCTCGACACAGGTATGCATATCATGGCGATTGATGCTAGCCTCAAATACACAGCCTTTATGACAGCCCTTACATTGCACATCAGCATCACCTGCACGCCCGCCAAACACCATTGGCACAATCGCACCATCTAATTCTGGTATGGCAATCATCAAGGTATTTTCGACCGGGAGTAAACCGCGATCAGAGCTACCCCATTCATTTAATGTTTGGAACTCTAGCGGCTGCGCAGCGATGTAAGGAACATCAAGACCTGCCAATACTTCTTCAGCGGCTTTTGCATCGTTATAGGCCGGACCACCAACTAATGAGAAGCCAGTCAGAGAAACTACCGCATCAACGATATTCTTACCGTTTTGGTAGAAAAATTGGTCTATTGCCGGTCTTGCATCAAGACCAACTGCAAAGATAGGTAACACTTGAAGCCCTTGTGCTTCTAATGACGCAATCACCGAGTCATAATGCAAGGTATTTCCGGCCAATATGTAGGACCTTAAAAGCAATAGCCCCACTCGACCTTTGGAGTTTTTATCACTCACCAGTTTTGGTAAGTCTGATAAGGACTCACTCATACGACCTTTTAAACGCGGGTGATAAATGCCATTATCTGGGTAGATCAATGGCTCCACCAATTTTTCTTTCGTTTTGAGGGCGGCTCTTGCACCGCTTGCATAGCGATTTACTAAATTCATCACCATGTGGTACAGATTCTCTTCTGATCCACCCAACCAATATTGCAAGGTCAAAAAGTAAACTCTGACGTCTTGCGCATTTCCAGGAATAAAGCGCAATATTTTTGGCAAACGACGCAACATCCGCATTTGTGCAGCACCACCTGTCTGGGACTTTTCTTTATTTCCTCTTAAGCGTTTTAGTAAGCCAATCAAGCCACTCGCAGGTTTACCCATATCAAAGCCACCCATGCGAGTTAAGCCAACGATTTCTCCCGCTGACATTGCACAAACCATCGCATCACAGTCATTGCGCCGTGCTTTTAAGGCCTCAATCACAGGTTTATAGTGATCCTCCATAAAGAGCATCGTCACAATGAGAATGTCAGCCGTCTCGATGTCATGAATGCAACTGTCAAGCGCTTTGCTATCAACAGTCCAAGCTGAAGCAGCATGAATAGATAGCTCTAGACCTGGTATTTTCTTTTTAAGAGCATAACGAGCCCTCTCTGTCGCGCTCGATAGGTGCGTATCCATAGTGATAATCGCCACTCTCATTGGAATATGCTTATCTACCATAGTGAGCCTTTGCATCGTAGAGAGTTTCAATGGTGATGCAACTAATGCCATGCTCAACTGCAAATTTTTCTGTATTGCGGCGTGCTTTTCCTCTGACAAAAAATGGAATTTTTCCTAATTCTTTTTCAGCATCGGCTGCCCATAGACTCTCCACAGAGATAGCAATTGCTTCCTCGGTACCGACCTTGATTGGCAAAGAGCTTGGTGGAGAAAACTCTGATGACTTTATTTCGCTAGCCTCACTATGAGCTGCATGTCCTAAGTGTGATGGGGCTGCTTTTGCACTAAATTCAAAATCATCCCGGAACATCATGATCAGGTGCTCTTCAAGACCCATCATCAGAGGATGAATCCAGGTATCAAACAAAACATTAGCACCTTCAAAACCCATTTGCGGGGAGTAACGTGCTGGAAAGTCTTGTACATGCACTGGAGCAGAGATCACAGCACAAGGAATGCCCAATCTTTTAGCAATGTGCCGCTCCATTTGGGTTCCCAACACTAAATCTGGGGTTAATTCAGAAACTTTTTGCTCCACCTCTAGATAATCATCAGTAATAAGTGCTTCAACACCATAGGATTTAGCGGCCTCACGTACTTCACGGGCAAACTCACGACTATAGGTTCCAAGGCCAACTACCTTAAATCCGATTTCTTCTGCGGCAACTTTGGCAGCTGCAATCACGTGACTTGCATCACCGAATATAAATACCCTCTTATCAGTCAAGTAAGTCGAGTCTACGGACTTTGCATACCAACTAGCGCGCTCTTCTTGCGCTTTTAAAATAGTCCTTGGATCTAACTTTGCCAATTGCGCTACTTCTTGAATAAATTCTTTTGTAGCTTTTGTACCGATTGGAGTTGTTTTACTAAAAGGCTGACCAAATACTTTGCTCAACCAATTGCAGGTGAGTTGCCCAATCTCTGGGTACAGTAAAACATTGAAATCTGCCTCAGGAATAGTTTTTAAATCTTCAACGCTTGCGCCTAGAGGGGCTACTACCCTAACCTCAATCCCCATGGCTTCTAATAGGCCTTGAATTTCTTTGACATCATCGCGGTTTCTAAAGCCTAGAGCTGTCGGCCCCAAAATATTACAACTAGGCTTGTGTTTTGCAGCCCTATTTGCCAACCTCTGCGCTTGATACTGCTCGGCCGATATAGACTTATCAAATGGAACTAGAGCACGCACAATGTGATAGAAAGTTTCTGAGGCGCCCCAGTTTTCTTTTTTCTGATAAGAAGGTAACTCGAGAGGAATCACTGGGATCGGCAGCGTCAGTGCTCTAGCTAGGCCACCTGGATCATCCTGAATTAACTCAGCAGTACAAGATGCACCAACAATCATCGCCTTGGGTTGAAAACGCTGGTATGCGTTTTTTACGGAATCCTGAAATAGCTGGGCAGTGTCGCCCCCTAGATCCCTTGCCTGAAATGTCGTGTAAGTGACCGGAGGCCGCTTGCGAGATCTACCAATCATCGTGAATAGCAAATCTGCGTAAGTATCCCCTTGAGGAGAATGCAAAACATAATGCAAGTCAGTCATTGATGCTGCGATCCGCATTGCACCAATATGCGGGGGGCCCTCATATGTCCATAGGGTTAATTGCATCTGTTTCCCCTAGGCCGCTAACTTCATACTGCGATTTAAAGGACGTGCAAAGAGCTCTGCTAAATCTGCAGCTTGCTCATAGCCATGTACGGGACTAAATACCAATTCAATAGACCACTTAGTGGTAATGCCCTCTGCCTCGAGGGGATTTGCTAATCCCAATCCACATACGACAATGTCAGGCTTGTCTGACCGACATCTATCTAACTGTTTCTCAACGTCCTGCCCTTCCACAATTCGGGAATTTTCAGGCAGTAATTCCAACTCTGCTTCAAGGTGTTGCTTGTGTAGATAAGGCGTTCCAATTTCAAGCACTTTCATACCGCACTCTTGAGATAAGAAGCGTGCCAGGGGAATTTCTAATTGAGAATCAGGGAAAAAAGAAATGCTCTTGTTTTCCAGTATCGGCAGATAGCGCGCCAGACTCTTTTTCGCCCGCTCAATTTTTCCCTGCGTTACACCCACAAAGTGTTCAGGTGTAATCTCCCACAAATGAGCAGCCGCCTTTAACCAGGCAGTAGTTCCTTCAATACCAAAAGGAAACGGTGCTGCTATTCTTTTTGCGCCACGCTCCTCAATCAACCTAGCTGTTTCCGCTAAGAATGGTTGGGCCAATAAATATTGTGTATTGCTATGTATTTCAATCGATTGTTGAGAGTTTTTTGGTGGAAAAAAGGAAACTTTTTCAATACCAAGCTCAGTAAAAAGTCGTTTGAATTGATCTTCAACCACATCAGGCAAGCAACCTACGATCAATAAATTTTTATCTTTGCTAGCTACCTGTTTAGGAGTGTCATTAATGAGTGAGGCTAGGCAAGCATCCTCGCCCTGAGTAAAAGTTGTCTCAATTCCACTGCCGGAATAACTTAATATGCGGCATTTGCTGACGAACTCCTTGTTCAATCGCTGAGCAGCGCGAGATAGATCTAATTTAATGACTTCTGATGGGCAAGAGCCGACCAAAAAAAGCATCTTAATATCTGGACGCCTAGCTAGCAGCGCTTTCACGACGCGATCTAACTCCTCATGCGCATCAGCCAAGCCTGCTAGATCACGATCATCAATGATCGCTGTGGCAAAACGAGGCTCAGCAAATATCATTACTCCAGCCGCAGACTGCACTAAGTGGGCGCATGTGCGAGAGCCTACAACCAAGAAAAAAGCATCTTGAATCTTTCGATGCAACCAAATAATCCCTGTGAGCCCACAAAATACCTCTCTTTGACCGCGCTCTTTATAGATCGGAATATTTTTTCCGGATTTATTTAAGTGGTCTTGGGGCAAATCCACAATGGCATTCATGCGACCACCCTATTACTAGTTTGTAGGCGCGCCATTCTGAGCTTGTAAATGAATTGCCCAGCATTAATAAAGTAAGAGGTGTAAGCGGCTAATGCGAGATACATTAAGCCCTGTTTACTCATTCCCCCAACGATGAGGAAATAAAGATACAAAGTATGCAAAGAGATCACGAGCATACTAAATACATCTTCCCAAAAGAAGCTTTCAGCAAAGAGGTACTTTCCAAAAACGACTTTTTCCCAAATGCTTCCAGTCAACATAATCAGATAGAGGAAGATCGTTTTCACTATTACTGAGATAGTGGCCATTTCATATCCCTCACCACTAATAAGGTAGCGCAAGACTAAAGAGAGGCTAATTAAGCAAACTAGGAATTGGATTGGCGCTAAGATTCCTTGAACCAAGGTCCACACAGTTGCATCGCGTTTTGCACGCTGTTCTTGGCTGTAAAGTGGCTTACTAATCTTCATTTTTTGGCGTTACCGTATTGGCTTTGTGTAAACAAAACTTTACGCCAAATATATCTTACTAGAACTAGTATTTACCCCTATTTTTATAGGTAAAAACCCTTAAATAACGAAAATAATTGCATTATTATTGACAAATATGTAATATTTATTTTACATATAAGTAACGTTGATAGGCAATTTTTATCCTCGGGGGCATTGATGGATACCTTAGTCAAAAAAGAACTCATCAGAGAAGTTTTCAACACTCAATTACCTGGGCTAATTGAAGAGATAGAACGCAAGGTCGTTCGGTCATCCTTTGGCTCGCCCTCAAATGAAAGCTGGATCCAAGCACCAGTCACTCAACAAAGGTATCAAAACCGACTAAATGAAGATCAGATCTGCAAAATCACGGAGTTACTGCTCGATACCGAAGAAGGCGCATTCGAGCTTGCAATCACTGTACTCAAAACTCATGGATCATCCATTAATTACATTGTTTTAGAGCTGATTCCTGAAATTGCTATAAGACTAGGAAAGCACTGGGAAGATGACACATTAAGCTTTGCTGAGGTATCCATTGGGGTTGGAAGGCTAGAGCGAGTAATACATAAGCTTGATTATTTATTCCAAGCTACTCAATTAGAAAAGCGACAGAATAAATCTATTCTGATCTCCCCCTTTCCAGACTCGCAGCATTCTCTAGGGACTTTAATTCTATCTAATTTCTTTACCTACTCAGGCTGGCAGGTTTATCGTCCGACTAATAATGGGCTTAATGCCATCATTCATGAGATTCAATCAAGGCATCAACATGCACTGGGAATATCTATTTCTACTTATGAACAACTTGAAGAGCTCCCAAGCTTAATTGAGTTACTCAAAGAAAAATCTAATAACCCTCAAATCATTGTTCTTATTGGGGGTCCGCTCTATAATAGATCTCCTGAAAAATTTAATCATATTCAGGCAGATGTCAAGGCTTTTACTCCTGAAGAATCTGTGCAAAAGTTAGACCAGCATCTCAGCCTATTACAAAATAATACTTAGATGCATAAGTAGAAAAAATATTGTGACCAAAATTGTGAATTTAGCCTCACCTGAACTAAATGAATTAAATACAAACCTAGCTGCTTCTCTGCTTGCCCACGCTGTAGATCTCGTTTTAGTGATTGACCAATCTGGAACGATTGAACTGGTCATTGATGGCTCAAAACCAGTTCATGCCAAGACACAGTCATTGCTTGGAAAAAAATGGCTAGATACTGTTGCAATTGATAGTCAGCCAAAAGTAAATGCGCTACTTAAAACTACTAGTAATAGTGAAGAGCAAAATTGGCGTCAAGTAAATCAAGAGATGGATGACTCCTCTTCCATTCCCATTCAATTTAGTACGCTCTTTTTTGAGCAGCAAAACAAGCTGATTGCGATTGGAAAAGATCTTAGTAGTCTCTCTACCCTTCAGCAAAAATTGGTGCAATCCCAACAAGAAATTGAGCGAGACTATGCGAGTCTTCATGCAATAGAAAATCGCTACCTACAATTATTTAATAGCATTGACCAGGCCTACTTAATTATTGATAGCATGACGCTAAAAATTTTAGAGGTCAATAAATCTGCTGGATTTTTAGTGGGTGATCTTAAAAAGATTCAAGGCAAATTATTTACTAATCTTTTTCCAGCTAAGGATCATGTCGCTATACAAGAATACCTGGTTGGATCAAAGTCGGGGATTATGCAGTCTTCAATTCATACAACCTTAGAGAACCTCCAGGAAGATGTTGAAATTTCGAGCGTGCTTCTCCGCGAAGGTAATCACAATATTTGTCTTGTCACAATAAAGCCAAAAGCTAACGGCATTCAAATTGGTAACGCAAGCGATCAAAGCGTCTTAGTGTCACAGGCAGTTGAAGATTTTCAAGATGGCTTCATTATTTGCAGCGCAAATGGTGTTATTTTGACTACAAATAACGCTTTCCTTTCGATGTCACAATCTACTCAGAAAGATAATATTCTCGGTAAATCATTTGAGCTCTGGCTTGGTCGAACTAGTATTGATTTAAAAATTATTCTTGGTACTGTGCGCGAGCATGGAGTGATTAAAGACTATGCAACTACTATCACTACCGATGATGGCAGCTCACCACTCAATGTTGTGATCTCAGCGACAAATTTTAATGCTGGAAAATTATCAGCCGTTGCGATTGGCATCCATCAACTATCAAAAACTGCTCGAGAACCAGCTAGCAAATCAGACAACTTGGGCAAAAATGCAAAAGAGCTCACTCAATTGGTTGGTAAAGTACCGCTTAAACAAATCGTCACCGAAACAACTGACATTATTGAAAAGCTTTGTATCCTAGCAGCTCTTGATCTCACTATTTCCAATAGGGCCTCAGCTGCCGAACTGCTGGGATTATCACGCCAAGGCCTTTATATCAAAATGAGGCGTTTCGGCATTATCGACAGCAACGCTAGCGATGATTTAGATTCATAAGATTGCATGAGTGAGCAGACGGTAGTATTGGTTTTAATAGATATTGCGTCTGGATCTAGATTGTGGGGATTTAGCCGCTATATTTTTGGACAATTTCCTTTTAGAAATATTCCTGGCCTACTGTTTTGCAAGATTCTGGGATCCGGCTTTAATGGCGGCTTTAGCACAAAGCCGAGCCTCACAAAACAGGGATTCTTCTGTGTTTTTGATACAAAAGAAAATGCTGAAATTTTTCAGAAATCGAGCTCCATCATAAAAGGTTATCGCTCTCATGCCAAAGAGTTCTTTATAGCTACTCTCTATCCATATTCCAGCCGAGGATCTTGGTCCGGTTTTTCAATGGATAGTTTGAGTTCACCCCCGGTAAATGGACCAATAGCATCTCTTACTAGGGCATCAATCAGGCCTTTTAAAGCAACGCAATTTTGGGCCAAAGCAAAACCAGCAGAAGAAGCTATCAAAGAAGCGTCAGGATCAATTTTGACAGCCGGACTAGGAGAGGCGCCCTACTTGCGTCAGGCTACATTTACTATTTGGGACAATCTCAAGTCCATTGATGAGTATGCACAATCAGGCGCGCATCTCTCCGCTATAAAAGCGGCGTATGGTGAGAATTACTTTTCAGAATCTATGTTCACGCGCTTTAAGGTCGACTCAGCCAGCGGGGTTTGGCAAGGTAAACATGTCCAAATCTCCTAAGGTCATCATTGTTGGCGCCGGAATTGCAGGCCTTACTGCGGCTTTAGAGTTAGCTCACCAAGGTCTCGATGTCACAGTCCTTGAAAAAAATGCTTACCCAGGCGGGAAGATTCGTCAAATTGATGTTGATGGTTTATTCATAGACTCAGGACCCACCGTTTTTACAATGCGCTGGATTTTTGAAAAATTATTTGATGATTGTGATGAAAATTTTGCTTCTGAATTTGAGTTAGAAACTCTAGATATTCTTGCTCGGCATAGTTGGGGTGATGGCTATCTAGACTTGTATGCCGATAAGCAACAGAGTGCAGATGCTATCGCTCAGTTTTGCAACCCTCGGCAGGCGCAATTATTTTTAGAGTTTTGTAGCACGGCTAAAAAGGTTTACGAATCCTTAAGAAAGCCTTTTATAGAATCTCGACGCCCTAGCATGCTGGGAATGATGAGCACATTAGGGATTGAGAAAAGTAAAATACTATGGGATATCGGCCCATTTAGTAGCCTCTGGTCTGCCCTAGAAAAATACTTCCCCGATCAACGCATGCATCAACTCTTTGGGCGTTATGCAACCTACTGTGGTTCATCACCCTATTTAGCACCAGCAACCTTAATGCTGATTGCCCAAGTAGAAATGGATGGGGTTTGGTCAATTAAAGGCGGTATGGCCAAAATACCTGAGGTAATCGCCAGACTAGCGCAAAAAAAGGGCTGCCAGTTCCGCTATGAATCAGAGGTTGAGTCTCTTCAAATAAACGGCTCGAAAATTAGTGGTGTGCATCTCAAAAGTGGCGAATCTCTAGAATGCGATTACCTCATTTTTAATGGTGATGTAAATGCTCTAAAAGATCATTTATTAGGCGAGAAAGCAAGTGCTGCAATACCCGCCAACCTCAAACAAACCAATTCTCTTTCAGCGGTAACCTGGTCCATGAAGGTAAAAACTTCTGGGTTTCCTCTAGTAAGGCATAACGTATTTTTTAATCAACCCTATCAGAGTGAATTTTCTGATATTTTCGAAAAACACCGCTTACCACTTAACCCGACAGTCTATATCTGCGCTCAAGATAGAAATGATTTAACGCTTGAGAATAATCAGTTTGAGAGACTGCTTTGTTTAGTGAATGCCCCAGCGAATGGCTCTAACAAACCTTATCACAATGAGGAAATCGATCAATGCGAACAAAAAGCATTTTCACTCATGCGTCAATATGGACTCCATCTAGAGGATGCTCAGATTACCCGAACGACACCGCAGGATTTTTCCAAACTATTTCCGGGCCGAGGGGGCGCACTTTACGGCCAGGCAACTCATGGATGGATGAGCTCCTTTCACAGACTAGGTTCTCAATCGCAAATCAACAATCTACTGCTAGCAGGGGGCAGTACTCATCCGGGTCCGGGAGTTCCAATGGCAGCAATGTCAGGACGATTGGCGGCCGCAACACTGATGGATCACCTAGGTTTGACCAAGCAGTAGATCCAGGTAATTATCTCTGGTGGTATATAGATGGCCTCAGCGATGATGGGCTCTACGGATTTAGCATCATTGCTTTTGTTGGCAGCGTCTTCTCACCCTATTACGCCTGGGCTAACAAAAGCGTACCTGCACAAGCTGAAGACTTTTGCGCTATTAATGTAGCGCTTTATACCCCTACTAAAAAATATTGGACGATGACTGAGCGTGGTAGAAGTGCAATTCATCGCACGGCTGATCAGTTCATTATTGGCCCCAGCCAATTGAGCTGGAAGGATAACGTTCTTACGATCAATATTAACGAGAGGGTTCCACTGCTTGGTCAAAGAGTTCAGGGAAGCATCACAGTCTATACAGAGCAACTTTTTAATCATGTAGTCAGCCTCGATGATCAACAGAAGCATCGCTGGGGCCCAATAGCTCCGTCTTCTAGAGTCGAAGTATCTTTCAATAAACCTGATCTGAATTGGAAAGGCGATGCTTACTTTGACTCTAATGAGGGTGATGAGGCAATCAATAAACCCTTTAGCGAGTGGGATTGGTCACGAGCCCACTTAAAGGATGGCAGCACTGCCGTCATTTATGATGTGCGACAAAAGAATGGGGCAGAAAAAGTATTGGCAACCAAATTTAACCCCGACGGTAGCACTGAAGATTTTGTAGCACCAAAGCGAGTTGAACTTCGTAAAACGGGCTGGAGAATTCAGCGTAATATGCGTTCAGAGTCAGATCAAAAGGTATCAGTACTCCATACTTTGGAAGATACGCCCTTTTATGCTCGCTCGATGATTACATCAAAGCTACTTGGGGAAGATGTGATTTCAATGCACGAAACATTGAATGTAAAACGTCTTGAATCTAATATTGTGCAATTCATGCTACCTTGGAGAATGCCTAGAAACCCAACACGTATTTATTAATGCCGTGCAAAAGCTTGGTACGAGTCTATTTTTCTATGCTCTACCTTTTCTAAAAGACTAACAACCCAAATCAGCCTATCCTCTACCGATCCGCTGTAATGAGCGTACTGTTCTTCTGGCTCGACTGCAGAAACCAAAAACTGAATTGCCGGAATAGCGTCTAATTTTTGGGTTAGCTTTGCACTGTAAATAGCGGCTCCTAGAGATTTCAATAGCAATAAAACTTTTCTTTTCTTGGATACAACAGCTCTTCTTGTAATCGAATCCATCCCCTGCCGCTCAATTTGCCTACCGATTTCCGAATAAATTAAACTAGCGGCAGCTATAGCAGAACGACAATTTCTTGGTAAGCCTGAAAATCCATATGCAGAACGCTTATATAAATCATCTGCATACTTAATGAGCCTTTGATTTACTCGCAAGATACCATCATTAAAAATTGGATTTTTAAGCCACTGATCAGGGTCTATATTTTCTTCTTCCAGCCAAGCTCTAGGAAGGTAAAGACGCTGATTTCGGGCATCCTCACCCACATCTCGTGCAATATTGGTCAGCTGCATTGCCAGTCCAAGCTCACATGCACGCTCCAATACAGCTCGATCTCGTTTACCCATAATCAGAGTCATCATGACACCAACTGTAGAAGCAACTCTTGCTGCATAGTCACACAATTCTTCTATGGTTTGATATTGACGGCCAGTACGATCCCATTTAAATCCCTCTACCAAAGCCTCTAGGAGGTTTCGAGGGATTAGAAATCGCTCAACTACCAGAGCCAAAGCTCTATCAGCAGGTATATCTAATGGATTTTTTGAATAAATACGATCTAATCGATATTCAATCTGCTCAATGACATTATCCGAAGCATTTTGATCATCCACCATATCATCCAGCAATCGACAAAAAGCATACAACGCTATAGCAGAATCACGAATATTAGAAGGCAGTATCCTTGATGCAGAGAAAAAAGATTTCGAACCATCTCTCATCAAACGCTCACAAGAGAGTAGATCGAGCTGAAATCCGTATTCTGAAGTAATCGCTCTATCGTGCATTTTGAGAGAGTATTTTTGCGGGAGCGATCAATGAGTCTAAGGCTTTAGCGGAAGATAAAACTCCAGGAATTCCAGCGCCTGGATGGGTACTCGCTCCAACCATATAAAGACCTTCGATATCTTCACTACGATTATGCGGCCTGAACCAGGCGCTTTGAGTAAGCAGTGGCTCTAAACCAAAAGCTGCACCTTTATAAGAGAGCAACCTATCTTTAAAATCCTCTGGGGTCATAACAAACGATTCCACTAAATTCTCTTGCAATCCAGGAAGAACAGTTTCCTCAAGCATCTTTGCGATGGCTTTTCTATAGGGCTCAGCCTCCTGCTTCCAATCTGTGCCGCTATCCAGATGAGGAACTGGAGAGAGTACGTAAAAAGTATCACATCCTAGAGGGGCTAAATTAGGATCTGTTGCCGTAGGACGATGCAAATATAGGCTGAAATCTTTAGCAAGATGATGGCGCTTAAAAATATCATCTAAAAGTGCTTTATAACGTTTACCTAACAGCATCATATGGTGCGGTATTTCGGAATATTGCTTTTTAGTGCCGAAGTACCAAACAAATAAGCTCATTGAGTACTTACCATTCTCAATTTTTTTATCAGTCCATATTTTGCGATGCTCTGGGTCAATCAAATTTTTGTAAGTCCACGCTGTATCAGCATTACAGACCACTTTATTGGCAAATAAAACCTCGCCATTTTCTAAAGTCACCCCCGTTACCTTACTGTCAACGATATTAATTTTTTTTACAGTACTTGCATAACGGATTCTTACGCCCAGGCTATTTAGCAAACCAACGAGCCCCTTGATAATTGATCCCGTTCCACCCATTGCAGAGTGAACCCCCCATTTACGCTCTAAAGAATTAATTAATGCATAAACAGAGGTCACCGAAAAGGGGTTGCCGCCAATTAATAATGGATGAAAGCTCATCACTTCTCTGAGCTGCGGATCTTTAATGTGCTTAGCAACCAGGCTATAGAGATTATTCCAAGCTCGCATCTTTACGAGACTTGGAAATGCCTTCACTAAATCTTTTAAACTGTCAAATGCAACGTCCCCCAGCTCTTCAAATCCTAGTTTGTAGCAATACTCTGCCTCTTCTAAAAATCGCAGGTAACCGGGTAAATCGCTAGGACTAAATTTAGCAACCTCTTGCTTCATACGCTCCAGATCACCGGTGTAATTAAATATCCGGCCGTCTGCAAAGCGGATTTGATAGAACGGATCCATCGCGCGCAAATCAACATCATTCGACATTTTTTTGCCGCACAAACTCCATAACTCTTCTAGTAAAAAAGGAGCGGTAATAATTGTAGGGCCAGCATCAAATGTAAAGCCGTTCCTTCGGTGTACGTAAGCCCTGCCTCCGGCGTCTCCTAGCCTTTCTAATACCTGGACGTCATACCCTTTTGTAGCCAAGCGAATCGCTGCAGCAAGACCACCAAAACCCGCACCAATAACAAGAGCACGTTCAGAGGCATTTACATCACCAGCTGCAGCTATGTTTTCGGGGATCTTAAATTGATCGACCTGTTGGTCCATCAGACATCCTTTATTAAAATGCCCCTTTGATATTCAATATCAAAGGGGTTGATCGGGCTATTTTGCTGCAATATGCGTACTGTCTTTTGGCATGTCTCGATTGGGAGCAAGATATGGATAATCCTTCAACATGCTTTGACCTAAGAGCGGCTTATTGACACCTTGATGGCAAGTGGCGCAGTTTGCTTTAGCCACATCACCACCAGGTCCTTTACGGTTATCGGGGAAAGTTGAGGCCAAAGAATCCATGTAGTTGGTATTCAAATCTTTCAACATCTGAATTCCGTACCACGCTTGTACACGTTGTGGAGTGCTTTGCTCCCAACTACTGAAAGCGCGACTATTATGGCAATAGGTGCAATTAACTCCCAAAGAGTGAGACATATGCGACATCACTCCATAGACATTTTCCGTGCTTTGTAATGTAGCTTTATGTCCTGTAGGCAATGCTGTGTCACCAATCACCCTGGCAGCAGAACTATTGGCCAGGAAGTAGCTACCAAATGAGTTATTGGGTAATGAGGCATAAGCACTACCTACCAATGGATCATTTTGACCATTCTTATTACCCAGCATACCGCCGCCTTGTTTCTCGACTGGATTAAACCATACGTTTTGCGGAATATTATTGCCACGATGACAGGTATAGCAAGTCACACCAGTCACCTTCACGTGATCATTCCAATTGCTATTAATTTGCTGATTCATCTGAATCATTCTTCTAGCAACAGTTTTGGTGTAGACAGAATCATCTGCAAAATTCTGCACGTTATGGCAATAAGCACAACCCTCTTTAGGCGCAACCCAGGAAGTCATTGAAACCATAAATGCGCCAAACTGTGCAGTACTTAGATTGCCCAAGACTTTGACGTTTTGATAAACTGCGCCAGCCTTTGGCCCGTCTGGAGACGCAGGTGTGCTAGCCGGCATCTCATTAATCTTGGCAAGCTTCTCCTGAGTTCTAGGATTATTAATTTGATCCATACCAGTGCCCCGGTATCCCGTTTGCTTTGACTCGACGGGAGGTCGCTCACATGCAGTGAGCAGAACGATTGCCAAAACGCTGAATGCTATGGCAATTTTTTGGCGAACGTTTTTCATTTTTTCTCCCCTGTTGCTACTGGTGCTGATGGTGCTTTCAAAGCAGGATCAGACACAGTCCCATAAATTGCTGGGTAAGTAGGCGCCATATTGTGTTTAACACCCCACAGATACCAGTTATCAACAACCGTACCAGTTAGCAATATTCCAATACCGCCTGTTAATGGAGTGAGGACCGCAAACCACCAGGCCCAACGGTGAATGGACTCCATGGTGGCGTTAAAGCCCATGGTCCATCTCCAAAATAAAGCTGCCCGTTCAGATGCTGTTCCTCTATCAACAATCTGCTCAATCTCTCTTTCACCACCAAACCGACTTACCGCCAGAATAGTTGCGCCATGCATTGCGAATAAGAGAACAGATCCATATAAAAACACGATAGATAGCATGTGGAAAGGGTTGTAAAACAAATTTCCATAACGAATTGAAAGAGCGGCTGTCCAGTCTAAGTGAGAAAAGATGCCAAAAGGAACGCCCTCGCTCCAGCTTCCCATCAATACCGGACGAATCAGGCCCAATACCAAGAACAACCAAATTGCTGAAGCAAATGCCCAAGGCACATGCGTCCCCATTCCAAGAGCCTGAGCCCTACGGAAGGTTCTTAGCCACCAGAGCATGATTGAAATCGTAGAAAACAAGCCGACAATCAACCACCAGCCGCCCTCATTCATCGGTGGAAAAGTCAATCCATATTTAGGTGCCGGAGCATCTAAAGAGAGCCAAAATAATTTCCTCACAAATTGCAAAGGATTCCAACCAACTTGAGCCAGCATATTCATACCAATAATGAAAAATGCCGTCATACCAAATATTAAGGATGCAACCCCTAAGCGGCCAAGGTACACCGGACCAATCTGGGCATTGCCAAGCCGCCCCATAAGATGACTGAATCCAATAGAGTGAGTTCGCTCCCGCATATCGTAGGCGTTGATCGGAACGCCACGACTTGCTGGACCAGTTACTTGTGTTTGTGTAAATAGATTTTGATATTCCATCATGCTCTCCGCATTTTCAATTTAGCTGAAAACTAACCCCAGATTGGTAAATTCAACCACCATGTCCACCATTCAGGCCAACCTTTTGTCCAGAAAGGTCCACTAATAACAATACAAACAGCACTCCAAAATACCGCCGCCAATGCTAGAAACAATCCGAGACGATGAATGCCTAATGTTCCAACGGAATACCCAATAATGTCTCTAAAAAAGGTATCTTCATGTTCAGGAGTTTTGACTGGCTGTCCAGGTTGTGGATTAGTGGAAGATAGGATCAATGCTCCATGAAGTGCAAGCGCTAAGGTAGTTGTAAAAAATAGCGTTACAGCAATCATATGGGCTGGGTTGTAATGAAAGTGAAGGTACTGATAGCCAGTATTCGATACCCAATCTAAATGGCTCAGAATTCCGTAAGGAAAACCATGGCCCCATGCACCCATTAGCACTGGGCGAATCACTACCAATGTGAAATAGGCGAATATGGCCATACTAAAAGCAACCGGTACATGAAGACCCATCCCTAATTTTCGAGCAATTTCTACTTCACGTAGAGCCCATGATCCAAATGCTCCTAAGGCACAGATGGTGATGATTTGCCACAATCCACCCTCCATCAAAGGAGCTACACCTAATCCATACTTCAGATCCGGTGGGGCAATATTAATTTGCCAGGGATTAAAGACGCCCGCCTGGGAGGTGCCCCAAAAAATCATTGCAGTCCCGAGGAATGCAAAAAATATAGTGGTGACCCCAAAAAATCCGACGTAGAAAGGACCTACCCAGAAATCAAAAAGATCTCCTCCTATTAGAGTCCCACCGCGCACGCGGTATTTTTTTTCAAAGTTGAGCATGGCCATGTAGCGCTCCTTACACAGTGAGAATTCTTCTCACATTAAATTAATCTTGCGTAGACGAATCACTATTTCTAGAAATTCGTCTACGGTTTACACATCTAACTACTTCTTCGCTGCTGATATAGCTGCTTTGTACTGCTCTTGACTCATACCATCCAACCATTTGTATTGAACTGTGCTCAATAAAATGAGATGAATCATTGCTGCCAAAGCAAAGAGAAAAACGCCCTGTGCAACCATCGCACGTAGTGGGTCGTATAGTTTCCAAATTCTCCACATAATATTTCTCCTAATTTAAGTAAGACATAAAGCCATAAACACCTGATTCAACTGACTTGAAGAATGAACCTCCGTCAGCTCCAGAAAATAACCAACTTTTCTGAGAAGCAGGCAAGACAATTAAAAAAAGTGCTACAACAAAGAGCACCACGTAACTAATCAAAAAAATAATTTTGAATGATATGGTGTCATGCAAAACATGTTTATGCATTAAATCCGTATTGGTCTTCATAAAAACACTCCCTCTAATTGACTACGTTTACTATGTACTTACTACTGCATCAAAAGAACCATGGACGCCATGCCCATACAAGTATGTGCGCGACGACAGCGACTGCAGTAAACCCAAGAAGACCTTGCATATAAAATGTATGGAACTCTTTAGCTTCTGCATCGGTAAGCCCAGATATAGATCTGTTTTCACTCATGATGACTACTCCTTGAAACTGACCTTACGGTCTTTTCTACATCACCCCTGTAGATTTGAGGATATGGCTTAACGACACCATATTGGTTTAGCTCTTTACTCGAGCAAATTCTTTGAATGTATGTCATGCAATTTCTCCCTCAGTCAAGGAGAAGGATGACTTCTGTAAACAAGCCACAGTTACTTTTTCAATATTTTGTTTGCGCGCCTCTAACTCAGCCTCATCGCGGATTTTTTTGGCTGCGGATATTTGAGTAAGAACTGGCTGCTTACTAATTAATTTATTTAATAATTCCTGAGCTTCTAGCTCCCATGGCATCGCCTGAATCGAGCTTTGTAATTTTGCTGGGGTTGGATCAACTTTATCC
>Ga0194037_1001020_pt1 | contig 20998 bp, 19 predicted proteins | sample JunL306m_MetaG_FD_148653 | JGI IMG/M metagenome (GOLD analysis project Ga0194037, IMG submission 148653) | Anoxic zone freshwater microbial communities from boreal shield lake in IISD Experimental Lakes Area, Ontario, Canada - Jun2016-L304-6m | ecosystem: Environmental > Aquatic > Freshwater >...
GTTACGGAGCAGGTCTTAGTAGTGTCGACTACAGACAAAATGCTGTCGGAAACTGAGCAACCACCTCCAGTAGCAACGAAAGTTACCGCTCCTGTGCCACTGCCGCCGGTGCTGCTAAGTACCGCAGTGCTTCCGAAGGCCAAGGTCGAAGGGGTAACTATTACGGTCAGGGGGGCTTGGTCTGCCAGTGAAGCAACAAAAACTGCTTCAATTGTTGTAGGAATTTTTATACCAGAAGGAAATGTATAAGTAATCGAGTTGCCGGTTGTGGGATTAACCGTTGCGCCGTTAACCTTTAAGGCACTGAAGGCGTATCCGATAGCAGGTGGCGTGATCGTATATACCTGTGGCGCTGACGATGAGCCATCTACCCAGTCCTTCCCGGAAATAGAGCCAACTGCCGCAACCATCGTAACTTTGACGTTAAGAATTGCAGCACAAGTTTTATCAAGCTTGTCAGTAAAGGATACGTCTATACTTGGGTTTGTGCCTGTGCACTGACCGTTCCAGCGGTTAAATTCGTAATCTGCTGACAGATTTCCAAGCGTTACACCAACTATCGATTTTGTAGTCAACAATGTAGGTGGTGAGTATGAATAAACTGTGTAGTTTGTAGCACCTGGAGCAGAACTATCTGCTAAGGGATTTAAAGTGAATGCACCGAGACTGTTTCCAGTTGAGCCACTGCTGAGAGGAGTGGTTTTGAGGCTGATTTTATAGACATCTAGTACAAAGTTCGCGGTGCATGACTTGGGACCTTCAGTCATGGTTAAAGTGAACGGATTTGCAGTACTATCACTACCCGCGCAGTCTCCTGACCAGTTTTTAAAACGGTATTTATCTTCAGGGACTGCCGTAAGAATAACCTTGTTGCCAAGGTTGTACATGGTAGGATCATAGCTGAAGCCAAGTGGGTCGACTGTAACGGATGAAAGTCCGGTTCCACCAACTACGCTGGTAGTGAGTGGACCACCCACTGGATTGGAATCAGTAATTTCAAGCGAACCATCAGAACCTTTTGCAAGGTCTACTTTTACAGCATCAGGCGTGGAAGCTTGATCTGGAAGATTGACGAGTGTAGTAAAACCTGTGTAGGCTAGTTCTTTGATGTTGAAATTGACATAACCTATTATCACGGGAGTTGGGGAGTAAGGGAGGAGAACTTGACCTCCGGTTATAGCAATCCTGACATTGGCAAGTTTGCCGGTACTCGTATCACCAGGATCGGTAATGTTTGAATCAGCTTTTTTATTTACTTTATCGGCAGCCTCTGCAGAATAATACTCTATCAGCGATGTGTCATATTGGATATTTACGCCGATAGCCGATATATTTAAAGGCACCAGGTTTCCGGTTCCGTCGTCTTGCGTATCAGTGTTGGTTAGCAGGATAGGAATCCTGGCCGCATTTGGCCCCTTATCTCCTATCATCCTCGAAGCAAAACCGAGCTCCACTTTTGGGGCTGCAAACGCTGATCCAACTCCAAGGACAAACAACAATAACCATATCTGCACCAAAATTCTTTTTAACATGGAAACCTCCTGTTTAGCGTCAACTTAAATTGCAAATAAAATGAACAACTATGTTAAGCATTAATAACTATCATATGAACAAATATTCAATATATTACTGATATCTTCCATAGAAGAAACCTATGTTCTCCATAGGTATGATTCCTCGCAGCCTGCAACCGGATCAGCCATTTAACGATTCAAGCAATGTTATTGACCAAATTTCACTTCACAATTCTGTGAAATTTGTATGCTTATGCGGGTGATGCTTTGTTAGGAAATGATTCTAACGGGCAATCGTATAGCGTCTTTAGAGATATCAGGTGGTTAAGTTTGGAAATAATGATGGCGGGTACTACGTCGTTAAGAGTCGTAGTGTGAATGAATTGATAAATTGAAACATCTTGATGGGAACTAAGGTCTACGGTTGTTTTAGGAGAGTTACAAGAGTTGCCTGAAAATTGATGGATGGGGTCATTGTCGACGTGCCAGGAGTTGTCAAAATGCTGATGAAGTAATGCAATACCACTATGCAGATGCACCAGCAGTAGTGGCAATAGCAGCAATATTCTTAATTTGGTTAAAGAGAAAGAGAAATGAGGCATGTACGTCCCGCTCAGACCATTGCATCCGGCAGTCCGACTATCCAATTATAAAAACTTGGACTCGCAACTGGCAGTCCGACTATCCAATTATAAAAACTTGGACTCGCAACTTTGCGTCTCTACCTCTCGATAGGTTTGCCCTGAAACGGAACAATATAAATATTAACGCTGGGTAAAGCAAAAAAACGTGCCGTAAATATGATGTAAGTGTTCTAAAAGAGTTATACTCCAGAGATCCAAATTAGATAATAGCCCCTTAATAAAATTAGAAGCCTCCTATTAAAGTGAAACGTTCACAGGAACAATAAAAGGAGGCTTCATTTGGCAAGTTAAAATATAGCTTTTCTACAACGAGCAAGCCCTAATCCAGCAAAACCCAACGCCAGCAGTAGCATTGTAGATGGTTCAGGAACCGGAGCACTATTATTGAAATCAATCCTGAGCTGATCGGGATTGGAATCATAATCCTGAATCGTAAATGTCAACTGCAGTTGAGAAGTATTACTGAAGTCGTAAGACGAGTCAAAAACCATGGTAACCTGAGTACGATTGAGCAAATCAGCAGATGATGAGAAGAGAATGGAGCTAAAGGGGTCTATTACCGGCATTGATCCATTACTAAAATCAACAAGGTCAACAGATATTGTCGCTCCACCGTTTAAGGAGGGAAACCATTGCATCCAGAAGGTGTATGTACTGGTGGAAGAGTTATAATCAAACACTTGAGAAAGAGTTAAAGGGCGAAAATCAGAGGTAGTCAACTGACCAACGCCCCCATTAACTGTAAATTGAGAAGGCGAACCGTTAAAAACTTGCCAGTTGCTGTTAGTAAAATCACTTGTAAACGGAGTAGCCATAGCGGAAACGGCAAACATGTTCAAACAAAAGACCAAACCAAGAATTTTATTCAACATTGTATCGACCCTCCAAATTAGATATGTAACCAAAATTCATTCAATCAGTAATCAAGTTGCCATCCAACAGCAATCTTTATGCCGACATTCATTTAGCAATAAATTCATATTGTTATTTAATCTTACCATTTGTTCTTTGTGTAATAGTGTAAAAGTTATCGACAAAAATGGATTATCCAAAGCCTGTTTGGGAACCAGCGGAGTTGATGGAGCAGAAGGAGGAGACTGAGGGAACGAGAGGAAGAACCGCACGTGCCGGACATCGGGGCATGGCTGGGTTTTCCAGGAGGCTGAACCGCCAGATATCACAAGAATAGTCGCAATTGTTATTGTAATAAAAATCGACACTCGGCTGTTGAGATTGTGTAGATATCCATACTTCCTGACGCCGTTTTCTGTTTCGATGTATGCCTGGTTGAGCTGGTCTTTGGCTAAAAGAACCTCTCTACTGATAACTCGCTTCAGTACAACGACCCGACGGCTTTTGTAATCTTTCCTATGGTGTAAGGGTTATTAGGACTTGTGTGCCGTTCGGGGGGCATCCTGTGGGCATTTTATCCGCATACAGCCTGCCGGATAATCGCTGCCAGGTAACTTTGAACTACACCAGCAGTCATCTGGTGCGCAGTAGTGGGAAAATTGGTATGGGTCTTCAACCATCGGTCCGGTAATCCTGTTCGTTTTATTGTCTGCTACTGCTATTGTTGCTTTTTTTGCTATTATTGGGAGTATTCCGGCCTGGTTTGTGGCATAAATAGCAGGAATAGCAGGAATAGCAGGAATAGCAGGAATAGCAGTAGCAAGCGGCAAAGTAATTGCCGTTTTCTTCTTCTTGATAAGATCGGCAAGGGTCATATTTTACCTCTCAATAGCGCCGGATTTATGTAAATACTTTTTCGTTTGCCTTCCTTGACACGGCGCGCCCGGTCCAACCCTTCGAGTTCTTCCATAGCTGCGTCAATGGCAATTTTCGAGCGTAAACCGCAAGGGCCATACTGCTGGACTTTCGTAATCGGAATAACGGCGCTCTTGTGCTGACGGCAATACTCCAGCATCCATTCGTCCAATCGAGAGGCGTCAACTAACTCTTGCGGCAATGCCAATCCGCCAAAGAAGCGCCTCGCTTCATTCAAATGCCATGCTGTGATACTGCTGGCCGACTCAAATGCATCAAGACTGATAGAACCGGCATCCCCGCTGAACACATGAAAAAGGCAGGCAAGGCGTGCGGCGTTGTCGGCTGTCTTACTGGCCACGTCCCGGATATCGAACAGTTCTCCGCCGCTTGCCAACATGATTTCGATGGCATCATGGAATTCTACCCACGCCGCTTTTGCCTCTGGTGATAGCGTGAGCATCGCAGGCTTTAATGCGCCATCTTCGGTTATAGGTGCATCCTGTTTGAGAATTGCGGATATACGGCTATTATATGCGGCCAGGCGCGCCCAGTTTTCCGGAGCTTCGGTAAACGGTCTGAATCCCTGTGTTGACTCCGGCCATGCAATCAAAAATCTTGCGAGAAAACCCGTACCTCGGGCCAGTCCGCCGTCCTGTTTGAAGAATGCTCGCAGTGTAGCTTCCTGTATCATTAACGACATTGTAAAACGTGCACCCTTAACAGTGTATGACTCGGTTGCACGGCGTTCTGTCGGCTGGTCTGTACCGTCCCATAGCTGGTTCAGAGTGGCGAGATTTTCCATTGCAGAGTCTTTTTTCATACCATGCCCGCCGAATACGATTCCGGCCTCACTGGAGACAACGGCACCACTCGGCCATCCTTTTGCAAGACTGTATTTGAGCGCAGCCGGGGTTGCATCGCCGTATATTATCCTTGGTACTCGTGGCGACTCCGGTTTGTCCATTTGCAGTTGTAACATGTCAGTTTCAAGTTCGTCGGTGGACTGTCCACTTTTTGCAGCCTGACGGATTGAATCGGTAATACCCTTATGCTTGGCATCCCAAGCTGCGTATTCAGCTTCATACTGCTTGATTACTGGTTTTGCGGTCTCTGCCTGCTTCGCCTCATAATCCCTGATAGCTGCCGTGAAGAATCCGTCGCATGTGCTTTTGCGTTCCCCAGAATCGGCAATGGTTAAGAGAAATAGGCTCGACGGCCCTGACAGTTTTTCGGCCCGCGCGACATCAGCATGGGATTGTACCGCCATCGAAAGAGCAGATAACGACGCAGACACAACAAGTGGTATTGGTGCTTTAACGAATCCTAAAACCTCTTCGACTGCAAGGCGTATCGTAACGGGTAGTGCATCAATGGGATAGGGCAGTGACTCAATCTGAGATTCTATCGGTTGTGGTTCCACCCAGACATCAGTTGCTAATGCTAAAGTTGCTAATTTTGCTAAAGTTGGTTCCGTTACGGGTGTTTCAGAGGCTTCGATTTGCCGCGCCGCCTGAATGCAATCCTTGACGGCCTGCAAGCCAGATGCTGTGTGAAGGTCGTTAATATCGCTGCTTGAGCTGCTGTCTGCGAAGGCGGGTTTAATCAGATACCCGTCAACCACCCGCGCTGCTTCAAGTGCGCTTTGTTCGCCGTTGCCTACATCGGAAACGATCTCAATATGTGCTGCCGGATAACGTCCCCGGAAGTATTTGGCAACCGCTACCAGATTCCCGCAAGAAAGCGCTGCAATGCCGATGTTTCCGCCCACCATGCTGTAGGTGAGCATCGTTGAAACACCTTCACCAATACCGACAACAAACTCGGTGCCATCTCCAGAGGGTAGTTTGTGACTACTCCAGAAACCGCCTTTTTTCTGCCCATTTCTCAATCCAGATTTCAAACCTGTTTCGTCTATCATCTCAATGGTCCGTATCCCGGCGCCGCTGCTTACTGGAATGATCTGTACCATGTCGCCGGTAAACGCCACGCCCTTTGCCGCCGGGTGATAGCCGATCATCTTCACCAATTCATCAAGCGGCATCTCCCGGATAGTGTCTGTCGGTGCGACTTGCTTCCTGGCGAAATACATGCTGTTGGCTGTCGGTGTGGCTACCTTCCAGATTCGGAAGGCCAACTTCGCCGCTGCAGCCCGTTCTTCGGCAAGCAAGGCTTCTGTCTGTTCCCGCTCTTGTATTGTCCTCTGCTGGCGCTCTGCTACCTCTGCCGATGAAAATGTTTTTTCGCTCTTTGCCCAAAATTGCAGGGAGTCGCCTGTAACATGATTCCAAACTTGTCCACCTTCGCCGTCTGCATACAGGCGGATTCTCCCGGCTCCGTTTTTGGGTGACTTGTCTACGACATCCAAGGTATGGAAGGCTCCGTCTATTGGTTTTGCCTGATAGATAATACCGATCTGCTCACATGCTGCTTGTGCCGCTTCGTGAAGATCACTTATGGTCGTCGGGGTCATAGTTGAGCCCCCGCTTTTTGATGGGAAGCAAGATTTGCAACTTCCCAGTTCTTCGGCTTACGGCCTCGCCGCATTGCGTTGGGTGCAACTGCCTGGACACTACCGACTGTTACTGTTGCCAGGTCAGCAAGCCATTGGTCGATTTCGTCTTCGTCCCAACATACCAAGCCGACAGTTAGCTGTTTTCTTTTTGGAAATAGGCCCTTTGACTCCAGTCGCCATTGTGTAGATGCAGCAAGCCCTGTTTTTGCCAACATCGGTTTTCTTCGAATCGGTTTCACGCTGACACCTCCGCGACAAGACGATCAATGTCAGCAATTTTCCACACGGAGCATTTGGCAGATTTTTTCACGGGTTTTGGGTACACGCAGGATTTGACACCAGATAGCAATACTGATTTTGAGACAGGGTAAATTTTCAATACTTCTTTGATTCGGTAAAAACCGATTTGTGGGGGGGCATTCATTGCGGACGTACTTCTGCAACGCTTTTTCATGGTCTTCGCTCCTTTGGAAAAGTATTCCTTAGCTGATCACGCACATTGAGTTGCGGTGGCTCCCGTGGAGACACATATCAGCATGGATGAGCGAAATGTAGCATAACAATGAAAAAGTGTCAGTATATGTCTAAAATAACTAATAATATCAAAATGTTTCATGTTATTGCCTATGGCTTTATAAAATACAAGGGGCATGGTTTTCCCCATGCCCCTTTTCTCAATGCCCTTCCACAATCCGAATCTATGTCATGCTGCCAACTGCTTTAACCTCTGCAAAGTATCAGGAAGCTTCCGTACCATCGTAATCAGGGTAGCGGCCTGGTCGTTCGACTTGGTTCTCCCCTATTCCCACTTTTCCTGCGTCCGGGGTGAAACGTGCAGCCCGTCCCCTTCCTTCTAAAGAAACACCCTATAATCAACTTTCAACACTTCCGCCAGTTTCTTAGCCATTTCCTTGCCAATAGTACGCTTGCCATTCTCCATCTCGCTGATATGATGCTGAGCTATTCCGATCCGGTCGGCAAGCTGCTTTTGTGTCAGCCCTTCCTTGCCACGTCCACCACGGATACATACACCCGCACGGTTAGTTAGCAGTTCCGGAGAAAGCTCTTCAGGTGTGTAGAAGTCCTTTTCAGGTAACTGTCCCGAAAGGTCTGTGACGTGCAGTGCTGCTGCCGTTCTACGCAACTTGTTAATACTAGAGACTGTACCCCTGAACCGGATTTCAACCAGTTTTTCAGTAGGGCGCTTTTTCGTGAGTGCCTGCATAGATAACCTCCACAAGTTTGATGCTGTGGTCCAGTTCTTCCCATACCACAACATAAGTAGGTCTGCCGGTCTTGACATGGCAATGATGCTGTTTGCCAGTCAGTTTGCCGTAGTTTTTCCAGTTGCCGCGCACAGGACCGCTTATGCGTATTTCCGTAATCAGCAAGTCAATAGCGCAGCGCACTGATTGCGGCAGTCTGCTGTATTGCTTCCCTGCTTTATTGCTGTATGTCACTGTCCACGTCATCGGTCACATTATCCCTTTTTATGGTATATTGTCAAGCCGCTTTTCTTCCGGCTGCTATCGGAATGACATTGTTTTCTTTGCCGGAAATGATGCTCTTGATCTTCCGCTCTATAGTTTCAAGCGCCGCCTGTTTTTCATCATCAAAGTCATGCTGGTTATAAGTTCCATCAAGTTTTTCTTTTTTGTGATTTAATACACGATCACGGTGTTCAAGACCGATCTTGCATTTTGCCATCAGCTTGCCCTTGTGAAGTACCGGCCATCGCAAATTACGCCGAACAGCGTGAGCAAGGGCGCGTGTGTCAATCGGTTGTTGTTTCGCTCCGTGTGGACAAGGGAAGATATAACCTTTGCCGGTGGTATCACCGATCAATTCAAGTGCCGTGTCAGTCAAATACACCCGGTGCGTCACATGGTTCTTAGCTTGTGCCGTATAGATCGCTTCCCCTGGAATAGTCCACCACCTGCCGTCAATTTCTCCCCGGTGCATTGCTGATACTTCCCCAGGGTGTTGTCCAGTGACTAATACAAGGCGCAATGCCCGCCGGACATCATTTATAAAGGCGAACTGCTTCGGCAAATCTATAAACCCGACTTAATCTGTTTTGGTAAAATAATTCTGGAACTCAAGTCATTAAAGGCACTCTCACCTGAGCATGAAGGACAAGTTTTGAATTATCTGAATGCAACAGGGATGAAACTTGGTCTTCTTGTCAATTTCGGATCATATCCAAAGGCAACAATTAAGAGACTGGTACTTTAAAATCCGACCACGAAAAACACGAAAGGCACGAAAAAAATCAACATTCAAACAAAATATATTTTATGGAAAGGCAGACAATAATGCCTTTAAAAATAGCTGCTTATTTAATTTTACACCAGATGATTCCTTTCGTGAGTTTCGTGCTTTTCGTGGTTTGCTATCGACATGGCGATTACAAGATGCAAAGAAGGAACATCTCTGGGGTCTTGACATTTGGACATTCTCTCTCAACACGATGATCCCCAAAACCACAAACATCAAAACGGCCTACCGCAAACCATCTATCTCTTCATCAGTCAACCCGGTATATCTCCTGATTTTATCATTTAACTCACCATCATTTATCATCTCAACGGCAATTTGAATATTTCTTTGTTCAATCCCCTTCTCAATCCCTTTCATCTCTCCTTCAAACCATGATGTTCTGATTGAACTTTCAAGAACACGCCGGTCTTCAATGTAACTCTCATACTCCTTACGGTCTTCTTTGGTAAGCTTCAAAATATCCAGCTCTACCGCCGCTTTCTTTAAACCTTTGGCTTCAAATTCATTCTTGATTTCAGAATTCTTTAGAAAATATATCCATTGATCAAGGCTATCTTCCGCAAGGTCGTTAAAATCATTCACCTTGAGGATGAAATACTCGGGGAAGATTTCAGACACATGCGCCAGGTTACTCAACTTATTCTTCTGTAAGGCGGACAACTGGAGCAGATCGTTTTTATGTATTCCCCGGAAATCAACTACACCTTTATAGACATAGTCTTCACCATGCCCGAGATCAAAGTAGACAATGTTTATGGATATGATCTTGCGGACTTTGTCATAGCTGAAGCCGGTGTCCATATTGTCGGTTATCAGTTTTGATGCGCCATACAGCATCCGATGGAAATAGTCATACTGGCCACCCACCTGCAATTCGATCAGTACCAGTTCATCACTTTCAACTTCTGTCAGCAGGTCAACGCGATTATATTTGTCATCTTCGCTCTGCCTGTTGCCTTCGCTCTCAAGAATGCTTTTGATGTTCACATCCCGCTTGAGCAACACCGAAAGAAAACCTTCAAGTATCTCGAAGTTGGCTTTATTGCGGAGCAGTTTTTTTAACGCCCAATCAAATCTAACCAGTGTGCTTTTCACGGTTTTTTACCTCGTTACCCTCAAAACTCAAAATAGAAATCGATTTATCTGGCAACGTCTCACATTCTTCGACATTTTTGTCAAAGCTTTTGGGTAGGCAGTAATGCGGGCAAAGTCAATTTATAGGTAGCCGATTATTTCATCAACGAATTCTTCCATAGCGGGAAGTTCCGCTTCAACTATACCTACCGCAAACCATCTATCTCTTCATCAGTCAACCCTGTATATTTCCTGATCTTATCATTTAACTCACCATCATTTATCATTTCAATGGCAATTTCATGGTTTCTTTCAATCTTCCCTTCAATCTTCCCCTTCTCAATCCCCTTCATCTCTCCTTCAAACCATGATGTTCTGATTGAACTTTCAAGAACACGCCGGTCTTCAATGTAACTCTCATACTCTTTACGGTCTTCTTTGGTAAGCTTCAAAATATCCAGTTCTACCGCCGCTTTCTTTAAACCTTTGGCTTCAAATTCATTCTTGATTTCAGAATTCTTTAGAAAATATATCCATTGATCAAGGCTATCTTCCGCAAGGTCGTTAAAATCATTCACCTTGAGGATGAAATACTCGGGGAAGATTTCAGACACATGCGCCAGGTTACTCAACTTATTCTTCTGTAAGGCGGACAACTGGAGCAGATCGTTTTTATGTATTCCCCGGAAATCAACTACACCTTTATAGACATAGTCTTCACCATGCCCGAGATCAAAGTAGACAATGTTTATGGATATGATCTTGCGGACTTTGTCATAGCTGAAGCCGGTGTCCATATTGTCGGTTATCAGCTTTGATGCGCCATACAGCATCCGATGGAAATAGTCATACTGGCCACCCACCTGCAATTCGATCAGTACCAGTTCATCACTTTCAATTTCTGTCAGCAGGTCAACGCGATTATATTTGTCATCTTCGCTCTGCCTGTTGCCTTCGCTCTCAAGAATGCTTTTGATGTTCACATCCTGCTTGAGCAACACCGAAAGAAAACCTTCAAGAATCTCAAAGTTGGCTTTATTGCGGAGCAGTTTTTTCAACGCCCAATCAAATCTAACCAGTGTGCTTTTCACGGTTTTTTACCTCGTTACCCTCAAAATTCAAAATAGATCATCTCTCCGACGGTGCCTACATAACCATCCTTTTACCCCTTATAAACCGCCACCAGGCCACAAAAATAGCCAGGTTTACCGTGACAAAGTAGAGCGGAATCTTCAGCGCGTCGCTCATGCAATGCTCCTTTTTTTTACTTCACGATATATCCGGTGATAACTCACCGCCATCTTTTCTGCCGAAAATGCTTGTTCGGCCCTCATTCGTGCTGCCTGTGACATCCGCTCCCTCAATTCATCATCCGCAAAAAGCTGAAGGCATTTTGCAGCAAAATCTTTTGGATCGCGGCCTTCTATCAAAAACCCCTCTGAGCCATTTTCAAATATCTCACTAATTCCGCCAACTGCAGGAGCTGTTACCGGCAGGCCGTGAGATAGGGCCTCAAGAATTGTCATTGGTTTTCCCTCGTGAATGAGGTATTGAGATAGACATTCAATCCCTGATTTCATCAATGACATGTACAGCCAGATCGCCACCCTCAGCTCTTCGGCAAGTTTCCCTCATTGAGGAGGATTACCGTGATGGCGAGATCAGAGCGTGTTCTCAATGATCTGATCAGGTTAAATTCCATAACTTCGGCCCCTGCCCAAAGATCACCGGAGATGATGTGAAGTATTTTTATTTTGTCTAACATTGGATTTTTCATAATGAATTGGACGTTTGGGTTGGATTATATTCTAAGTGATGTTAAAATGCCATTGCTCTTTATAATACAATTTTTTTTTAATTTTAATGTTCTAATTTGATCATATTCCGCAGTTCAAGAAAGAAATTTGCCATGCTTCTCATAATTACATTGCTTTTAATTTGGGTTTTAATCAAATTCAGTGTGCCAATTATGGAAGGTTTTTTAGTTATCGATAAGTCTCTGCCACATGCTGACGCACTTTGTGCCCATTGGCTGAAAAAATTACAAAGTTGTATACGTATGGTGATTATCTGAACTGGGATGATGGTGAACGGTGGGAGCCTGACCTTGAAATAGATCTTGCATTGGTTTTTCGTGGATGAGATTAAATAAATCAGGGAATTTATCGCCAAGGTGCGAGAATTGTTGATAAAGGAGAACATGTCATGACAAAGAGTACTGCACGCTTATTGCCTATGTTGATTATGCTGCTTTCTTTCGGGTGTGGTGGCGGCGGTGGTTCTGCCGCGAATACGTCCGGCACACCCGCAGCAAACACGCCTGCTACCCCTGCCAAAGTGGTTATTTCATTTTCATTGATCAGCACCGCAAAACTTCCCTTTCGCCTGAATGGTGTCCAGATCAGCGCAACGCTGCCGGCGGGTTTGACGGTAACCGCCTCCGGATCGACCATCGCCTCTGGCCTGGAGGCCGGGAGTGTTGCGAGCAGCGCGGTAAACACCAATTTTCCCGTATTTGGCCGCTATTCGGCACCAAATAGGGTTACGCTGGTGATTGCAGACAGCAGTAATGCCCAGACAGGCTTCGGTCCTGGTGAAATGGCCCGCCTGACCTGTTCGCTTGCTGCCGGTATAGCCATCAGCGAGAGCGACCGATTGACTCTGGAAAATGCCATCACATTCAAGGCTTCCGGATGGGATCCGACCGCTGCGACGAATCCGGTTTCGCTTAACAGGTTTCTTAAACCCAGGATTGTGATTATAATGTAACCACTCTTAATCCGATATTGAAACCTCTGCCGTAATCGATATGATTGCCAAGTGATGCTTTGTGATGCGCATAACATCTGAGCCAAAAAACAGTTGAACCACGAAATAACCTAGACGCTTTTGGGACCACGAAAGACACGAAAAGTCATGAAAAAATTTAATAATTACAGCAAAACAGTAATTCGACAACCAGGTTAGACCATAATGTGCATAAAGGTGTGGCAGTACCAGATGTTGGCTAAATTGTTGTGGAGTTGGTATATGGTGAAAAAAAGAGCTTGGGCGTAAGACTGAGGGTCTTAGGTGTCCACTCCTGACACAAAAGGAGCTCTTTTATGCAGATATCTTCCAACTCGCTGGTGATAAACTTTTGATTATATCACATAAAGGATTTGAGTGGCTGCATCTGGTGCAGACTTGCAACAATGTATTTTTATCGCCTCTGGAGGTGCTGTTTGGGATCATTGGCTGAAAGACTGCGAGAGTTTTATACATACGGCGATTATTTGAACTGGGATGATGACGAACGGTGGGAACTGATTGATGGTGCGGCGTACAATATGACACCGGCTCCTAGCCGGAGACATCAGGACATTTCGGGCGAATTGTTTCGGCAATTTGCCACTTATTTGCTTGATAAGCGGTGCCAGGTTTATGCTTCACCTTTTGATGTGCGTCTCCCCGAGGGAGATGAGGCTGATGAAGATATCTTGACGGTTGTGCAACCTGACATTTCCGTAATCTGCGATTCGCATAAACTTGATGACGCCGGTTGTATCGGTGCGCCTGACCTGATTGCGGAGATTCTGTCTCCATCGACCTCGCGTAAGGATCATAAGGAAAAGTTTGTACGTTATGAACGTGCAGGAGTTAAAGAATACTGGCTGGTCGATCCGCTGGCGAATACAGTTACCGTTTTCAAGCTTGACCTCGGCAATAGGTATGGTCGTCCCGATGTTTACGGCGATAACGAAAAGATAGTTGTCGGTATCCTTCCGGATCTGGAGATTGATCTTCCACTGGTTTTTCGAGAATGAGACATCTGGTTTGATATGCAGATGAGAGGTTGCATATCAAGTCAGTCGGCTGGCGGGTATAGATTGAAACGGTATATTGTAGCATTCGTACTATGCGTATCGGGATTGTCACTGTTTTGTCGGCATCTCCGAAAGGGTTCGTTTTGATGGGGAGGGGGGGCGCTATTGACTGGGCTGCACATGGTTGAGGGGTACGATTTGGCCGGAAGCGGTTTTGATGGCCGATATCTGGACAATACCGATGTGTACCGGGCGATGCGGCGCGTCCTGGATGCTGAAGAACATTCAGATCAGTCAAGAGTCAGGCAAGGAAAGAAAAAGTAGGCCTATTCCCCCTACATCTGTTTTCGTGCCTTGTCAATGAACTGCTTGAACAGTTCAAGAGAGTGACTGATTGTCGGAGTATGGATGATTTCCGGCGCGTAAGTTGTAAGATTGCCGTAAGGGTCAGCCAGTTCGGTACGCACCGTATATGTGGTATCCGGCTTCAGTCCGGTCATGGTCAATTCAGGCCGTCGCGAGTACAGGGAAGATGTTGACACCTGTTCTGTTCCTGACTTGTCCCGCACTGTGACTCTGAGGAGCGCCACCTCAGGCTCTTCCGGTGAGTCAATCAGTTTGCTGGCTGCATGCAAGGTTACTCCTTGCGTATTCGTTTCAAAGCGGATTTCTGGCGGTTGATCGGCGCGTGGCGGTGTCTGGTCAATAATGGTGTAATTGAGATCGGGATGATAGAGAGGATCACCGAAAAGTGAGGTAGACCAATTGACATAAGAAGTTGCGCGGAGGAAACATTCGCCTAAATCCCGGCCGCGTAACAGGTATTTCATCAGTATCGCATAATCCCCGAAAGTTGCATTGGTAATATGAGGTCCTCCGGCGTAGGCGGGGGCCCCGGCTGCCGTGATCGTGACCCCTTTTGCTACCTGCTGCCAGACATTCGCTTCTTTGAAATTGAGGCCGTTCGGACTGGTTACGGTGCGTTCGACGCCGCCGGGGTAAAATCCTTCCACATGCCAGTCGGCAGGTCCGTTGCTACAGCTGCCGGCGAATTCTGCGGAGGGGCGGGACAGGAATGGAAGTCCCTGGTCATTCTTTGCCGGCAGCAGGAAGCCGAGAGCTTTCAGTTCTTCTGCAGACCAGAGATTTTTTTCAGCCGCTTGCTGCAATCGTACCCGAAGATCACCGGTTGTGATACTTTTTTTCCCTTGAGCGGCCAACGTCTGTCTGAACCGGCAGTCAATTTCCGGCCGCAGGTAACGTGAGGCATAGAGGGCGTAATCTACTAATCGTTTGGCTTCTTCAGGCCCCTCTCCGTCAATGCGAGAAACGGCATAGGCAAAGAATCGTTTGGGGGTTGTTTTTCGCTGTTCACCAAATGGTGGAAGCAGCTGAAATGTAGGTGTATATCTGCTTTTCCGCAGATATGCGTACGTATCAGGGTGCATGTAGGGATTCCACTCCATCAATGGCTTGCGCAAGGCGGAAGTGATGATGAAATTGATCACCCCTTTATCTGCCTCCGGCCCGCCTGCCATATAGAATGGAACAACCGCTGGAGGAATGTTGTGCCAGTCATAGTATATGGTTTGCAGGCGTTGTTCCAATGAGACGAGCGATCCATGATCGCTGCGGTGCGGCGTTGCCCCATGTTCGATGCCGAAAACTCCTTGCACGGCATAAGGTGTGCCGTGAACGACGACGATGTAAAGAATGTGATCACGAAGCAGTGTGCCGTCGGGAAGTGCGTTTAACGGGTCTTCGAGAAATTTTCTGACCGGGTCAAGAATGTCCTCGGTTGTAATTTTGTCGTCCGGTATTTCATCGTTCCCGTTTGCAGAGAATGTGAAATCACGGGCATCATGGTAACGGAGCGACAGGTCTCGAATGGTTTTGCCCTGGCGGTTTTTAATCGAGAATTCTACCGTAATGCTACCCCTGAATAGTTGTGCGGCGTTGATGCGGAAACAACGCCCCTTGCCCTGTTCGACCGGCGGATAGCTGGCTGAATCGCCTGTGTTTGCGGGAAGGCCGCTGACAAGCAGATCTTGCCTGATCGATGTGATGATTGTTTCCTGACCACTTTCCTCCGAGCGGCATTTTATTAGAACTGTGTTCCAGTCAGCGTCAGGATCGTTTACGTGAAATTCGACTTTGCGCGAATCTCTGATCCATTTACTGTCGGATGGGGTTTTTCCTTTCCCGACAAATACGATTCCGTTAAGATTGTCCCGGCTTTCTTCTTTGATGTACCAGGAATTGAGATGACTCCGGCCAAAATGCTTGCAGGAAAGCCCGAGCAGGTGGGGCTTTTTCCCTGTTTCAGGATCGGTGTGCATGGAAGCATAATACTCTGCGACTTCCCTGGAATCCTGGGCTGAACTGCCGGAGCTTTGATTTTTCCAGTCACTGTTATAGAGTACCAGCACTTGATCTGTTGCAGCTGCAAATGATTTTAAAGCCAGATCTGCTGAGCCGGTTTTGGTGGCTGACATGCCGGGAAGACAAAGGATAATGGTACATACGATGTACAAAATGCTCTTACAGGTTGCAGATATCATGAGATGAGCTCCGGATTACATCGGTGAATTATTCGTTACGTCTGGCGGTTGTTGCAGGATCTTTTCCAGAACGATTGTAGCAGAAATTTGATTGTCAGTCTGTTGATTCCTGCTATATTTTTATCGCATATTGCTGGCAGGTAATGTAAATTTTCGGCAGTGAATCGATGATAGCTCTAAACAGCGAAAGGTTGCAGATGACATTTCTTGCTACGCTTCAGCGATACCGATTTTACTTCGGCGCAGTTCTTCTTCTGCTTGTTGCGGTTTACTGGCGAATCGTGCCGTCGATGGTGCGTCAATGGTACAGTGATGAGAACTACTCGCACGGTTTTCTCGTTCCGATCATTGCCGGGTACTTTCTCTGGCAGCGCTGGCCCGATCTGAAAGGGCGACTGGTCAAGCCTGATGGATTGGGCCTGATAGTGATCATTTGGGGTCTGGTTCAACTTCTGATTGCCTGGCTTGGAGTTGAGTATTTCACCATGCGCTCGTCTCTCATCGTGCTTCTGGCCGGAATGACCCTCTTCTGGTTCGGGCGGGAGGTGCTGAAAGGGATGGCTCTGCCTCTGGGCTACCTGATTTTCATGATTCCGATCCCTTATATCATTTATGATATGGCCGCTTTTCCACTGAAGTTGTTCGTGACCAGAGTGTCGGTCGCATTTATGAAAATAGTGGGGGTCGTGGTAATGCGGGAGGGGAACATTATCATGTTTCCCACTACGACACTGGAGGTTGCGGATGCCTGCAGCGGTATACGGTCGCTAATTTCGCTTCTGGCAATCGCAGTTGCATACTCATTCGTAATGAAAACCTCCCCTTTACGTCGCTGGATCATCATTTGCTCGGCTGTGCCGATTGCGGTAGCAACCAACTCGTTGCGGGTAATCGTGACCGGAATTCTGGCCCAATGGTGGGGGGCCCGGGCCGCAGAAGGTTTTTTTCATGAATTTGCCGGGATGGCGGTGTTTGTACTGGCCATGGTTATGCTGGTAGCGTTCGGTGCGGCAGTGAAGGGTGGAAAGGGTGAAACGGGGAAGCAGGCATGCGGAGAAACCGCATCTCCAGAAGTTTTTTCATCATCTCATCTCCATATCGACGCATCACCGGCCGTTACCCCATTATCGCTTCATCCCTTATACCGTTTCATCACCGTATTCGCATTATTGACCGTGGCGGCGCTGATCATCACGTTCCACAAGGATATGGACGTACCGACCAATCGTCCCTTCAGCCAGTTCCCTCAGCAGGTGCAGGCGTGGAAGATGTCAAGTCGAAGTGAGTTCAGCGCTGATGTTCTGCAAGCGTTGAAACCAACGGATTATCTGTATCACCAGTATAAAGATGCAGCCGGACAAACGGTAAGTCTCTATGTCGGTTATCATGGCGGTGGCGAAGGTGGCGGCGAGATTCACTCTCCCAAACACTGTCTGCCGGGCAGCGGCTGGTACGAGGTATCGACACGCCAAGGCGTTTTGGATACTCCCGGTGGAAGCATTAACATCGTGCGAGCGGTTTACCAGAAGGGTGAAAGCAAAGAGCTGTTCCTGTACTGGTTTCAGGTGCGGGATCGTTCCATAACAAACGAATATTCCCTTAAAATTGCAGAGATCATGAACTCGGCGCTTTACAGGCGCCGGGACGCTTCTTTCATACGGGTGTCCGTGCAGGTTGACGCGAATATTGACCAGGCCACTGCCAGGGGCGAACAGTTCATCCGGGATTTTGAGCCGTTGTTCAGGGAATTTTTGCCTCGTTGACTCTTAAGTCTTCTTGGCCTCGGGATTACCGGGATTACTCGGGATTTCAAAAACAATCAAAGGAGCATAGATATGAACCGTGAGAGAATTATTTCAGTAATCGGGCTTGGCTATGTCGGTTTGCCTGTGGCGGTTGCTTTTGGCAAGGTTCGCAGGACTGTCGGCTTTGACATTAACCGGACGAGGATTGAAGAGCTGCAGGCTGGATACGACCGGACCGGTGAGGTGACTACTGCGGATCTTCAGGCAACGGATATCCTTTTTACCGAAAAGCTGGAAGAGCTGGCTCTGGCGGATTTTCATATCGTTGCGGTGCCGACTCCGGTGGATGAGGCGCACCAGCCGGATCTGACTCTGATGTACAAGGCATCAGAAACGGTAGGCAAGGCTCTGAAAAAAGGAGATGTTGTTGTCTATGAATCAACCGTTTACCCGGGGGTGACGGAAGATGAATGCGTGCCGGTACTGGAACGGGTATCAGGACTTGAGTGCGGGCGGGATTTTACAGTGGGATACAGCCCGGAGAGGATTAATCCCGGGGATAAAGAACATACCTTTACCAAAATAAAGAAGGTGGTTTCCGGCCAGGATGCTGAAACTCTGGAAATTGTTGCCCAGGTGTATGAATCGGTGGTGACTGCCGGCGTGCACCGGGCTACTTCCATCAAGGTCGCGGAGGCGGCCAAGGTCATCGAAAATACCCAGCGCGATCTGAATATCGCCTTGATGAATGAGCTGGCCCTGATCTTCGACCGCATGGGCATTGATACAAATGATGTTCTGGAAGCGGCCGGCACCAAGTGGAATTTTCTCAAGTTCAAGCCGGGGCTGGTCGGCGGGCATTGTATCGGTGTTGATCCATACTATCTTACTCATAAAGCGGAAAAAATCGGCTATATCCCCCAGGTGATCCTGGCCGGTCGCCGGATTAACGACGACATGGGCATTTTTGTCGCACAACGTGCTATCAGGGAGATGATTCGCGCCGGACACAATATTCTGGGGTGCACGGTAACTGTGTTGGGGTTGACTTTCAAAGAGAACTGCCCCGATCTGCGCAATTCCAAAGTGATAGATATCATACGGGAACTGCAGGATTACGGTGTTGATGTCCAGGTGTGTGATCCGATGGCCGATTCTGGCGAAGCGATGCATGAGTACGGTGTCCGACTTGTTCCGATAGTGGAATTGAGACCTGCTGCAGCGCTTGTTGCAGCGGTTTCTCACCAGCAGTTTCAGGAGTGGTCAACTGCGGATGTCGCCGCTTTGATGGGAACCAACCCTGTTTTGATTGATGTCAAGGGGATGTATGACCAGCAGGCGATGAAGGCTGCTGGAATAAGGGTTTGGAGACTGTAAAGGAAAAAGGGAGGCAGTATGAATCGCTACGAAAAGAGTGAGAGTCAATTACAGTCACAACCGAAAACCTGGCTGATCACCGGTGTGGCCGGTTTTATCGGCTCAAATCTGTTGGAACATCTTCTGCGGCTTGACCAGCGGATTGTGGGGCTCGATAATTTTTCCACCGGCAAGCAGAGTAACCTGGATGAAGTTCAGCATTGCGTTTCTGAAGAGCAGTGGCTCAGGTTCACGTTTGTTGAAGGGGATATCCGGAATCCGGCCACCTGCCGTGGTGTCTGTCAGCGGGTTGATTTTGTCCTGCACGAAGCTGCTTTGGGTTCTGTTCCGCGTTCTATCGAGGATCCGATCACCAGTAACGAGAGTAACGTCAGCGGTTTCCTGAACATGCTTGTGGCTGCCCGGGATGCAGGAGTGAAGCGCTTTGTGTATGCGGCCAGCAGCTCTACCTATGGTGACCATCCCGGTCTTCCCAAAGTGGAAGACGAAATCGGAAAACCGCTCTCTCCCTATGCCGTTACCAAATACGTGAACGAACTCTATGCTGATGTCTTTGCCAGAACCTATGGGATGGAGCTGATCGGATTGCGCTACTTCAACGTTTTCGGGCCCCGCCAGGATCCGGAGGGCGCCTATGCCGCAGTTATCCCCTGCTGGATCAGAGCGCTGATAAAGGGAGAAGCCGTTTACATCAATGGCAACGGTGAAACCAGCAGAGATTTCTGTTTCGTGAAGAATGTGATTCAAATGAACCTCCTGGCGGCGACAAGTACGGAGCCGAATGCCGTGAACCAGGTCTATAACACAGCGGTAAATGCAAGAACCGACCTGAACGGACTGTTTAGCAAACTGCACAGCCGCCTTCTACCCCACTTCCCGCATTTGCATGATTGCAAACCTGTCTATCGTGATTTTCGCAAAGGGGATGTGTTGCATTCACAGGCCGATATCAGTAAGGGTTCCAGACTTCTGGGGTACGCTCCTACCCATTCGATTGATCAGGGACTGGATGCCGCGCTGCCGTGGTATATGGCCAATCTTGTGTGATAGTCGTATAGTTTCTTACCAAAATAACTCTCCCGGAGGAAATCATCATGTGCGGCATTGTCGGATACATCGGTGAGCAGCAGGCTACACCCGTCATTTTGGAAGGTCTGAAAAAACTGGAGTACCGTGGCTACGACTCGGCCGGCATCGCCACTCTGGCACAGGGAGAATCTGCGATACGGCGCAGCGAAGGCAAGCTTGTCAACCTTGAAAATAATCTGCTCCGGCAACCGCTCTCAGGGGTCATCGGCATCGGTCATACCCGCTGGGCGACACACGGAAAGCCGTCCGAGATCAATGCCCATCCCCACAAGGCCGGATCGGTCATCGTCGTCCATAACGGCATCATCGAAAACTATCTGCAACTCAAAGAACAACTCAAGCGTACCGGTCACACGTTCAAGAGCGAAACCGACACCGAAATCATCGCCCATCTGATCGAAGAAAAACTCAAAAAAGAATCCGATTTCGCCAAGGCAGTCCGTCAAGCGTTGGCGGAGTTGCGAGGCGCCTACGCGGTCTGCATCCTCAATGAAAAAGAACCGGAGATCCTGATTGCCGCCAAACTTGGCTCGCCACTGGTGGTGGGGCTTGGGCAGGGGGAGTATTTCGTCGCCTCGGATATTCCTGCCATCCTGGCGCACACCCGCGAGATGGTCTTCATGGAA
>Ga0194037_1001022_pt1 | contig 20974 bp, 6 predicted proteins | sample JunL306m_MetaG_FD_148653 | JGI IMG/M metagenome (GOLD analysis project Ga0194037, IMG submission 148653) | Anoxic zone freshwater microbial communities from boreal shield lake in IISD Experimental Lakes Area, Ontario, Canada - Jun2016-L304-6m | ecosystem: Environmental > Aquatic > Freshwater >...
ATTATATATGTACTGAATATTATACGCGGAATAATAAGAATCCTGTATTTTCTTCAGGTGGTTTATTTTCTTATCGCTAGTACAGCACTGTTACGAAAATACAAGAATACTGCCGAACAATATTATTCGGATATACAGGATAGCAGAACTAACAATGTCACCATCTTGAATATAATTTTAATAATCAACTGTTTATTAATGTTGATTCCCAGTTCATTTTATGTAGACAATTCAATAATACTACTTGTGATATTGCCAACAATACATGCTGTGGATCATTATCTGATTGGCTACATGGGTTTTAAGCAGAAGCCTATTAATCCTAGCTTTGAAGTTGAATTGGATGACCCAATTGTGGAAGTATTTGGAGTACAGTTAAATGCAGCACAAAAAGAAATACATGACAAGTTGATGGTGGAGTTTCAGATGAAGAAACTATATCTCAATAACGATCTTAATATCATGGAGGTAGTGCAATTGGTGGGTAGCAATCGGTCCTATATCTCGTCCATTATCAATCAGCAGTACAATCAAAACTTCTGTGCTTTTGTAAATAATTTTCGCATTAGTGAACTGACTCAGATTTTGAAAGAAGATAAAAGTACTTTCAATGAAGTTCTTGCAGAAAAGGCTGGTTTTAGATCAGTAAGGTCGATGCAGCGTGCCGTGGCTTCCAACACCGGATTGCCTTTCGGCGATTGGAAAAAACAAGTTTCTGAATAAAAAACGAATTGTAATTAACTTATTATACTATCATCCAGTAATGATACGAACAATATTCCTTTTATCTCCAATATTTGTAACTCTATTGTGGTCAATTACCCTGGCTGGCAATGCCAAAAGATACAGCAATCCCCGCTTGTATTTGGGACGTTTTATGCTTTTGCCACTCATTATTTACATATCTCATTTCCTTTACTTTGTACCCTATCCAGCCATTTATCCTTATTTTGATGTAATTTCACAAAGTGCATCCCTCTTGGTTTTTCCTGCGTATTACGTTTATTTTCGGTTACTTACCGTTGACGATAATTTCTCCTTTAGGTCACACGCACGTTTTTTTATTGTTCCTATTGTTGTAAGCATTTTATATGCGGTGGGGGTTTTCCTTACACCTCAAATAGAGTATAGAACGTGGCTTTTCGATCCAAATGCCTATTCTCAATCTCCAAGTATTAAGTCTCTAGCCATTTTGCGTAGTGTTATACGCATAGTATATTTAATTCAGGTAATGGTTACTGTTGCCGGAAACTACTGGCTAATAAAGAAATATGCCGATAGAGCCGAGCAGTTTTATTCGGATATGCAGGATGGAAAGTATAACAATGCCAAAAGGTTAAACTATTCCATCATAGTGATGGGTGTGGCGGCAATTGTTTTTACGATATTGGGCAGGCGGTTTCTCACACATCAAGATGCTTTAATATCTGTAGGGTGGGCAGTGTTTTCGGCTATGTTGTTTATAATTGGATACTTGGGTATAAAACAAAAACCAATTAATCCAAGTTTCGAATTGAGCGATGAACAAGCAACGGCTGAACAATTGCCAGAATTAACCCTTACTGCCGAGAAATCAGTGCTGGAAAGTTTGATACTTCAATTTGAACAAAACAAGATGTATCTCAATAATGACCTAAACATCATGGATGTGGTACAAGTAATTGGCACTAACCGTACTTATGTTTCTGCACTTATCAATCAACATTATAACCAAAATTTCTGCTCTTATGTAAATAGTTTCCGTGTTGAAGCTTTAAAAGAAGTAGTACTTACAAATCCAACTTGTGCTTATGAGGTTTTAGCCGAATCTTGTGGATTTGGTTCTGTAAGTTCCATGAAAAGAGCTGTTACATCAAGTACTGGATTGTCCATTTCTGAATGGAAAAAAACTTTAATCGCTCAATGAATCTCCCGAAAAAAATAGCTAATATCAATTTTGCCATCAGATTATTTCTCCTTACTGTTTGCAGTTTTCTAACTTTGAGCGCATCCGCACAATCAATATCATTGTCGGGAGCAGTCAAGGGTCAAAATGGTGAAGCCTTAATTGGGGTTAACGTGATGGCAGTAGGAACAAACGCTGGCACCATATCAAACGCAGAGGGTAAATGGACACTTGCTGTTCCTTCTAACGCCACTGATTTACGATTTTCATACATCGGCTATAACAATAAAACAGTAGGTATTGCTACCAATAAATTTGTCAATGTGGTGCTAGATGTATCCTCAAAACTTATTGATGAATTGGTAGTTATTGGGTATGGCACCATTAAAAAATCGGACTTAACAGGTTCGGTATCGTCGGTAAAATCAGAAGCCATCATGCGCAAACCGGTTGCCAATGTAGCTCAGGCATTGCAGGGCTTGGCTCCTGGAGTTTCGGTTACTTCCAATTCTGGTTCGCCCGGTGGTTCGGTTACTGTGCGCATTCGTGGCATTGGAACGGTGAATGACCCTAGCCCGTTGTATGTAGTAGATGGTATGCCTGTGAATGATATTGGCTATTTAAGTGCTGCCGAAATAGGGAACATTGAAATACTCAAAGACGCTTCGGCAACTGCCATTTACGGGTCGCGCGGTGCCAACGGCGTGATACTTATTTCTACCAAACATGGAGTGGCTGGAAAAGATGTGATTACGCTCGATTCCTATTATGGCATTTCTAAAATAAATACCGATTTGCATTTGCTTTCTGGGCAGCAATGGATTGATATTCAATCGGCTATCAATGTTACAAGGCCAAAACCAATTGATTTGACCAATCTGGATGCGTCTATTAATACCAATTGGCTGAAAGAAGTGAGTCAAGTAGGTGCTATTCAAAGTCATAATGTCAGCTTTGGGGGTGGGATGCAAGATTTTACTTATCATCTAAGTTTGGGCTATTTGAATCAAAAAGGTAGCGTTAAGAATACTGATTTCGATAAGGTAAATGCGCGTATCAATTTGGAACGTAAAATGAATAGCGCCATAACTGTTGGAACAAATACTTCTATTGCAAACTCATCGCGCAATAAGGTGCTTGAAGGAAATAACAGTGCTGGCATTTTTACCAATATGCTATTCGTGGAACCCATAGTGCCCGTTTACAATGCCGATGGTAGTTATGGTTTTTCGAAGTACATCACTACTTATAATCCGGTGGCTACCATAAACAATACATTCAGCAATGAAAAAAACCTTACCATCATTGCCAATATTTACGGCATAGTAGAACTGATGAAGGGTTTGAATTTCAAAACATCGCTGGGGATGAATTTCAATCGCTACGATGCTTACGACTTCAAACCGACTTTTTTTGTAACCAATACCTTCAGCAATTCTACCAGTTTGGTAACCCGTGGATATTCACTCACCAACAATCTTATTTCCGAAAACACATTCAATTTTAATCATACATTTAGCGATAAACATCTAATAAGTGCTACTTTGGGCTTCACGGCTGAGAAAACACGATACGAAAATCTTATTGGAAGTAAAGCCAATACGCCCAATAATACGTCCGAAATGCAGTATTTGGATGCTGCCACCAACAGTACTTCGGCTACTGCCAATGGTACCGCTGCCGAGTCGGCACTTATTTCGTATTTAGGTCGTGTAAATTATAGCTACGATAACAGATATTTGGCTACAGCCACCATACGACGGGATGGTTCCTCTCGTTTTGGTAAATCTAATGAATACGGAAACTTTCCATCAGTGGCAATGGCTTGGAAACTGAACAACGAGTCGTTCTTCAAAAACTGGCAGCAAGCGTTTATTCATACTGCCAAAGTGAGAGTGGGTTGGGGCGAAGTAGGAAACCAGAATATCAGCAATTACGCCTATCAAAGTTTATTGACCTCGGCTACTCAATATGCCTATTTGTACGGCACTCCCGAAAAACTATATCAGGGCGTAGTGGCTGTGGCGTTGGGCAATGCCAATATTAAATGGGAAACCACCGTATCCACAAATATTGGTATTGATCTAGAATGCTTGAATGGAAAATTAATATTGATGGCCGATTATTATAACAAAACCACCCGCGACATGCTTTTGGTGGAACCAATACCCTCTTTTCTGGGTTTTGAAACTGGCCCTACCACCAATGTGGGTTCGGTGAATAACAAAGGGTTTGAAGGACAAATAGAATGGAAAGATAAAATTGGTAAACACTTTAATTATAGCATTGGCGCAAATATCTCAACAGTCAACAATAAAGTGTTGAGTTTGGGCACCGGTAAAACCATATTAAGCGAGCCTACCTTTATAGGAAATACAACCTACACCACGGTGGGCAATCCTATTGGTGCATTTTGGGGCTACAAAACCAACGGCTTGGTGCAAACGGCGGAGCAATTGGCGGATGTGAAAACCCGCCAGCCCAATGCAGGGTTGGGCGATGTGGTTTTTGTGGACAATGATGGGAACGGAGTGTTAAATGATTTGGACAAAACGCTCATTGGCAATCCTATTCCGCAGTTTTATTATGGTTTTAATGTCAACATGGAATACAAAGGATTTGATTTTTCGGCCAATTTTGAAGGTACATACGGAAACGATATTTTTAATGCCATGCGTTTTTATACTTACAGCTTATCCAGCGTTACTCAAAAATCGGTGGATGTACTAAATTATTGGACACCAACCAATACCAATACCACCATGCCGCGCCTAAATGGGAATGACCTGAATGATAACATGCGCTTCTCCGATAGGTACGTAGAAGATGGTTCATACCTTCGTCTGAAAACGCTGCAAATTGGTTATTCACTGCCGCCAACTATTGCAAAAAAGATTTTTATGACAGGCTTACGCATTTTTATTTCTAGCGATAATCTGCTGACATTCACCAAGTATTCGGGGGCAGATCCTGAAATAGGGCAACTTAGTTCATCCAATACTTTAAGTAGAGGCGTTGACCTGGGTAATTATCCACAAGCCAAAACAGTAGTAGTTGGCATCAATATTACATTCTAATTCATAATTCACAATTCATAATTCCAACTACTTATATTAGAATATGAAATCATTTAACACCATTGTAATACTCATTGCGGTTACATTACTTTGTAGCTGTAACGACGATTTTTTGAATAAATCTAAACTGGGAGCATTGACCACCGAAAACTTCTTTGTATCCGAAAACGATGCTTTTCAGTCCGTTGTAGCCGCCTATTCCGACCTCAAAGATTATCGTTACGCTTGGACCATCTGGTGCTTTGGCGATGCTTTGTCCGACGATGCTACCTACAGCGGAGGCGACAATGATGTGCAAGCCTATGCACTTATGGAATCGTATCATTTCCCTGCCGACCATCCGCGCATCCTCGACCGTTGGCAAATTTTATTTAGGGGCGTCAACAAGGCAAATCAAGCCATTGATGGCATATCCAGGATGGATGCTACATTGTTTAAAACCCAAAGCCAAACCCGACTTTTGGGTGAAGCTTTATTTCTTCGCGCGTACTATTATCATGAATTGGTCATTGCTTTTGGCGATGTGCCTTTGATGACAACTACCCCAACCATTGACGATAAAACACTAACCCGCACACCTGTAGCCGAAGTGTATGCGCAAATAGAGAAAGATTTGAATGAAGCTGCCAGTTTATTGCCTGCCAAATCATCGTTGAAAATGGCGGACGATGCAGGTAGAATTACCAAAGCGGCTGCCAACGCCATGCTTTCGCGGGTGTACCTCTACCAACAGAAATACGATGAATGTAAAATTGCATCCAAAGCAGTGTTTGCAGAAACCGATTACGCTTTGATGCCAAATTATGCCGATGTGTTTGCACTAAGCGGTGAGAATTGTGCCGAATCCATTCTGGAAGTTACGCAATATGACTCGCCAAGTGGTCCAATTGTAAATGCCTTCAATAACAATGGTAATATTCAGGTGCTTTTCATGATGCCATTTGGCACCACCTATGGTTTCGGCTTGAACCAACCAACTCAAATGTTGGCCAAAGCATTCATCAGCGAAGGCGACAGCATACGCAAACATGCCTCTATGCTTACCGAAGATAGTTTGCGTGTGTGGGAATCGGCAGCTAACTTTGCAAAATTGGCACGCAACAGAACCGGCTTTTACAATCAGAAATTCTATTTGAAACCAGCTCAGCGGTCACTCAATGCCAGAAACAATCCTACAAACATCCGTTTAATCAGATTGCCAGAAGTATATTTAAACTATGCTGAAGCTTGCGCAATGCATCCCACGGAAGGAGATGGCGAAAACGAAGCGCGCACTTATTTGAATAATGTGAGACGACGTGCCCATTTAGCGGAGAAAAATAATACCGGCACTGCCTTGTTCGATGATATTATGTTGGAGCGTCGACTAGAATTTGCTGGAGAAGGACACCGCTACTGGGACATGGTTCGCACCGGTAAAGCCGCCACTGCTTTTGTTTCGAAAGGAACATTCAAGCCCGAAACCTGTAATCTTATGCCAATACCCCAAGTTGAAATTGATGCAAGTGGCGGTTTTATTGTTCAAAATCCAAGATGAACTTACATAGTGACAGCTTCACTAGCAGGTTATAATTCATCCTTGGAAGTGAAGACGTCACTAATATATTCATCCTACTCAAATTCAATCCTCATTCAATCTTATATCGGCAGACGAAGCGCCTATCATTAAAACTTCAGCTTTCTATTTCTTTATAATTTGATGTGCCGACACAAACCCATTGCATTGAATACGGAGTAAATAAACCCCTTTTGCAAGATGACTGGTATTGATTTCGGTTTTATTGAATTGAGTGTCACCTAGTATTTGACGACCTGTAGCATCTGTCAACTGCAGCTCTTTAATGTCACTAGGTTGGCAGTCAATGTACAATACATCTTTCACGGGATTTGGATAAACGCTTGGCTTATCAACTTTTTCAGGATTGGTGGCGGTAACTATTTGATAAAAACGAATAGCGTACGGGCTTGTTGGTGATCCAGCTATGGTTTCTGGCATAAATCCCAATGAGCCATTGATGGCAGTATGTTCATCGTTATTGCTAAGATTTAAACTTTTAAACCTCAGTGACTTGTTCATGTCTTCCATATTACCCCACACCATTATGAAGGCCATATATCGCTTATAAGCTTCAACATATTGTAATTTTGCCGACCCCCTACATTCATCATCTATATAAATGGATAATTGTAAATCGCTAGATTTTAGCTCATTGTCGTTGACGGTAACGATTGCCGTGATTGTCATATTCATTTGATACTTATTTTGGGTTGTTTCTGCTGATTGAATAACATTGATTTTTTTATCTGGAACCCCAGTGGCAGATATTGTAACCACTGCAAGTCTGGTTTCAGATGTATTATTCGTTGCAAAGAACGTTAGTGTTCCATTGTTGGCAGAATATGAGCTTAGGGTTAACCAACTTTGGTCGGATGCTGCAGTCCATTTGGTATTGGCATTGATATTAATAGAAGCTGTGTTGCTGGCGGCAGGATCGATATTTACGGAGGTGTTTGAAACTGATAAAGTTGGTAAACTTGCTTCCTGAATTACCTCAAAGCTTATATCAGTGGCACCCGAAGCCTTCAAAGTTACAATTGCGCTTCGTGTGCTTAATGATGTATTGTCAGTTTTAGTTGTTAATACAAGTGTGCCATTACCTGTAAAACCCGAATCAAAAGTTAGCCAACTTTGCGAGGAAGTGGCACTCCAGGTAGTGTTTGAAGTAACATTGATGGTGGCAGTACTATTAATATTATTTGCAATACTCACAGAATTAGTTGAAGCCGTTAAAACAGGGTCGCCAGCATCCTGATTTACTGTAATTGTTTTGTCGGCAACACCCACTGCTTTTAAAGTTACAATGGCTGAACGAACTGAAACTGTTGGATTTGCATTTATTGCCGTTAAAGTAATTGTTGCATTTCCAGTTGCTCCTGCTATTACTTGAAGCCAACTTTGGCTGGAAGTAGCCGTCCACGATGTATTAGAAGTTATATCAATATTGGCACTACTATTTGTATTTTTCTTGACAGAGGTCGAAGCCGATGATAGTGTCAATGAGGCATCACCGGCGGCTTGTGTTACTAAAATGGTTTTATCGACGACCCCAGTTGCTTTTATTGTTACTGTTGCTGTACGAGTTGATATGAATGGATTGGCTGTGGTGGCAGTAATCGTTAATGCTTGATTGCCTGACCCACCCGAAGCTACCGTTAACCAACTTTGGTCGGAAGCAGCGGTCCAAATTGTATTGGAAGTAAGATCTATGGTTGCTGTACTGTTGGCAGCTTTTGCAATGCTAGTCGAAGTTGCCGATACGGATAAAGTGGCATCGGCAGCTGCTTGGGTAACAATAATGGTTTTATCTATAGAACCTGTGGCTTTTATAGTGATAGTTGCTTGTCTTACAGCTGCTAAAGGATTATCGGTAGTTGTCATAAAACTAATTGCATCACTTCCACTTCCATAAGATTTCACAAGCAACCAACTTTGGTCGGCTGTTGCTGTCCAAGAAGTAGTGCATGTTAAAGCTATACTTCCCAAACTATTTGCTGATTTTCCAACCGTAAATGATGTGGTTAATAGTGTCAAAGCATCATCGCCGGCTTCTTGGGTTACAGTGATTGTTTTATCTGTCACTCCATTAACTTTCACAGCTACAGTTGCGATACGGCTGACATTAAGTGGATTAGCGGTTAAAGCAGTACAGGTAATTGTTCCGTTGCCAGTTCCTGAATTTACGCTTAACCAAGCCTGATCGGAACTTGCTGTCCATGTTGTATTGGAAGTTACATTTACGGTGGCGGTACTGTTGGCTGTTTTTGTTACGCTTGCTGTAGTGGCTGAAACCGATAAAGTATTAAATATTGGAGCCAATACTATATTGCTATTCAGATTTAAAAGATAAGGATTTGCTGAAGATGCTATTCCAGTTCCACCCACAACATAACTCCAACCAGCAAAACCATAATTTGAAGCAGGCGTGGCAGTTAAGGTTATTGAGCTACCAGACGTGTACACTTCGCCATAAGCATTTCCACCACTTGTTGTACCATTTGTATTTGTTAGCACTCTAAGTTGAACCAAATTATCCGTAATACCTTCAATTGTCCCAATAACTGGTGGATTTAGTCGGGCATTGTTTACCTGATCCGTGCTTACCAACTGAGCAGTTTGACTTGTTCCTATTGCATTCACCCACTGACTTGTAGTTAGGTTGTAATAGGCTACAACCGGACTTACATTTGCATTATTGGCAAATCGAGTTTGTGACCCTTTATTTGTCAAGAGAAAACTTCCTGTTTTTATAGTAGGTGCTTGTATGCCATTGTTTTTATATAAATTGGGCCTGAAAATAGATGCAGTTCCAATTTCAGCACCTGAACTATTTGTGATTTTTTCCAATAATCCGCCTGTGAAAATGCTGTTGTCACTTCCATTTTGTAATCCATTATATTTAATACTGCCCAAATTAATTGTTCCCGATGGCAGAGCGGCATGGTAAATACAATAGTAAAGATTCACCTGATTTTGATATGTATAAGCAACTACATCGTCTAATTCATAAGAGGTTGGCGAATCAGATGTTCCCGCAGAAATATGGTAATTGTATGCAAAAAGCGTATTAATAGCAGTTACTGTTCCACCATTATTTGCAATTCCTCCACCTTTTAAATTTGTGCCTCCATAAGCAACATTACCAGTTACAGAGCTGTTTAAAATATAAGTTTTGCTTGAAGAACCATAATTGTTCAATCCACCTCCTAATTCTAACGACTGATTATTTGATATTGTAGAATTGTTTATATAAAGTAATCCTTGGTTTTCACCTGCACCTCCTCCGTAAGTGGTTGTGTAATTTTCTGTAATTGAACTATTTTCGATAAACATAGATGATGACGCTAAATTTATAAAGCCACCACCACTTTTAGCCGAGTTTCTACAAATTCTGGTTTTACTCAAGAAAACAGTTCCAGAATTTCCTAAGGCACCACCACTCAAATTCAAATTGCTAGAATTACTCAACACGCAACTATTTAGATACAATATAGCACTAGTTGAAACATAAATTACTGCACCATATCCAGTTGTAATAGCTCCGCCCTTCATTGTCAAACTATTGATAGTCAAAGTGTAGCTTGAAGAAACTGTAAAAATACGATAACTCGATGCACCTGATATGGCTAATCCATTATCATCCCGCCCAGATGCAGCTACAGATAGTGTGTAACTATTTCCATTGATTGTAATTGTTTTTGAAATTGTTTTTTCACTTGTAAAAGTAATATTCGAGGTTAAATTAATAATGTCACCTGCAATAGAACTGGTATAGGCAATATTAAAGTCAGCTTCTGTAGCAGCGTTACGTGTTGTAGCTGAAATCTGACCAGAAAATCCAACGATGCAAATTAACAGCATTAGCTTTACCAACGAGAAGTTTTCATCTTTCAAATTGGTGAGTATGAGTTTTAGTATAGGACTTTTCATAAATGCAATTTTTATGTGGGTGTGGTTTTTTGTTTAGATTGTAATCACAGATATGCAGAACATCAAGTTTCTACAATAATGATTATTGGCATCAAGTTTTTCAAAAAACATTAAAAAATCATGGAAAAGGCAGCCTTTCAATGACCAGCTTCTTCCATTCGATTTTTCTATTTACTTTCTCACAAACATGTGATTGGTCACATTTCCATTGTATTTAATTCTAAGTGTGTAAACACCAGGAACCAAATGACCAACATTGATGGAATTTGTAATCATTCTGCTGTCACTAACCAAAATACGTCCCATATTGTCCACTACTTCTAATTGTTGAATGTCACTAGGGTCATAATCGAAATGCAATACATCGTTTACCGGATTAGGATAAACCTTCAACCTATTTATTTCCACTTCCTTATTTCCAGATGTGGCAAAGCTGATTTGATATGGACTAGCAGGTGTTCCTATAATGTTATCTGGCACAAAGGATAGCAACTTGTTATCAGCAATTAGCTCCTGAGTACTGGTTGTATTATAGCTTTTGAATGTGATTTTTTTGTTCACATCGTCCAAGTTACCCCAAACCATCAAGAATGCCATATAGCGTTGATAACTGTCCACGTATTTCAGTGTGGCGGTTCCACGGCATTCGTCACCAACAAATACCGCAACTTGCAAATCGCTATTCGTCACTTCACTGCTGTTGATACTAGCTGTACCTGTAACGGTCATACTCATTTGGTATTTATTTACATCCACCATCCATTTCATACTTTCCACTTCCACGCTTTGACTTCCCACTTTTGATAATGAGAGATATTGCGATGGATAGTTGAAAATGCTGGTTGCGCTATTGTTTGAATAATACATATAGCCTAATCCCGGTGTCATATATTGTAAACTACCATACCAACTGCCTCCAGAATAGCTTGCAAAACCAATCTGACCCTTAATTTGATCACCTTCTTTGGCAGCAAGACCAGTTAATGCATCTTTTATTGGTGACACAAATTGTGGCACATAACCTATCCAATTCCAAAGCGGCTCAATAAACATTGTTAAGTTTGCCGATTTAGCAGTTGCACCAATCATTTTCAGCGTTTTGGCCTGATTTGTTTTGAGCATATACATGGCCGTCTGATTCAAATCAAAATCATTTCCTACCCATCCACTATTTGCATAATCAATATAACCTGTTCGTGATTTTAGCTGAATACCAGCTGCTTCCATTCCTGTTTTAAACTGATTAATCAAAGTGGGTTCAGTACTTGTCACATTGGTTGAAATCCAGTTCCATCCTTGTTTCAAATTCAACTGTTGTTCTACTTTATCACTTGCATTGAAAATTTGTGGAGCCATAACATTTCCAATAATTGTAGAAGAAATATAGTTGATTGTATTTACCCCTACTGCATCCACTTGCGGATAAATCCTACCCGTTCCGGCATCCCACAAACTAAATGTAAGTGGTTGACCGTTATCAGTGCTGTTTCCATAAATATCCATATAAAGAATATAGCTATTTTTGGTCTTGTCGAACTGAGGATTAGCAATACCAACACATTGCGTGCCTCTGAATGCGGCAAGCATATCTTCAGCATCTTCTTGATAAACATTCTCTATCTTAATCTTACCAATCACGTTCATCGACGATTCATAGTTGTATGGATTTACACTCCAATCGGGACGAGGTCCGGTAACTTTCAACATCACTGGTAAAATTTCGTCAATGTTTTTACTTCCCGTCAATCGGATATCGCATTCATAAGCACCCACATTAGTCGATTTATCCACTGTAAACACCAGTGTTGTTTTGTTTAATGGACTGAGTGTGCCTTGTGTTTTATTTACCGTCAACCAGCTTGGCAAACCAGTAATTACAAAGTTTTCGTATTTACCAGAACTGTTTGAAATAACGGCATTGAATGTCAATGGAGCTAACACTTCCTTTTTCAGATCAATAGCCTCAGTATCCCATTTCAACCGATTCATGTTTACAAATGCAGTCCATTTTAAAGGTGAAGCCATGCGGTTTGAATTTACATCCATGATACGATCCATTTCAAATTCCAACACGCAGTTTTCAATCCTGTCAGCATCTTCATTGATGTTGATAATGATTTTATTGTCGGATGCCGTAAAGGTTGAGTTTACCAATACTCTTGGTCGGGTCACTTTAATTGCGGGGGTATTATTAGTATAAGTTACATTCTTAGCACTAGCAATTCCGCCATTGCTCACCAAAGAAGATGCAGGTATCCAAGCATCCGTTAAACTTGATACAATGTCACTCGTGCTATTAAATTTCTCGAACGGATAGTAGGCAATTAATCCCGATTCTGTTCCTGCCAATTTTGTATGTAAATTCAGATTGACATTCTCGTTGGTTAAAGCATTATTCCACAAACGAACTTCATCTATCGAACCCGTAAATCTGTTGGTAATAGTAGCTTTAGTTGCTCCATTTACAAAAGATCTAAGTGCTCCAAAAGTGATTGAATCACATTCCATGCCACCGATATTGGTTGCAGAAGTTTGATATTTTGAAGTTCCATCAATGTACACATTTGCATTACCTCCACGCATTACACTCAAGGCAAAATGATGCCAGGTATTATCTAATACTGTTCCTGTAGGTATCAAATAAGTATTCCGATTGGTTGCAAGGGATAAATTACCATCTGAGTTGAATGCCACCGTAAGATTTTTACTTGCTACGGTATCCCCAACACACGAATATAGGGTTGCATTTTTCTGACCAGTAGCTCCCTTGAACCAGAATTCCAACCCAAAGTCATTTTCAGTTGTTAGTGGAATATGACTTGATTTAGCTACAATCTGGTTCGTTCCGTTCAATACGGCGGCTAATCCTGTTGGCGTGATAAACCACGAACTTCCTACAGTTAAGTTACGGCCACGTGCTTTGTCTACTGCCAAAGCTCCATAACCCTCATCCATAGCCCAATATCCTGCCAGATTCAATTCTTTTCCTGTTTTAGATACCGATTTACTTTCAGTAATGGTTCCGTAGGTACGTAGCTCGTTCCACACGCTTAGCTGACGGAGTGATCCTTTGAAGTTTTCACCGAGGATCAATCTTCCTACCGGTGCAATGCCATTTGTCAATGTTGAACTGAAAAGTGTCATCTTCGTTTTATTTGCATTACTCCAGAGCATTAATGCCAAGGTTTTATTCGAGGCATCGTAACTTAAAGCAAAGTATTGGAAACTTGCATCTGCATTTAAAGCTGTTTGAGTATAAAATGAATTTCCAGCAAGAACTTTCAAGTCGTTTCCAACCATTTGCAATGTAAGATTATTTTCAGCTTCGCCCACACTGAATATATTTCCAGTAGTATTTCCACTACTTGCAAGGAATTTACCTTCGATGCTGAATGAGCTACTTTGCAAATTGATTGGCAATTCGGTAAATGCTTTTTGTGTTCCGTCAAATGCTAGCCCAACATTGTCTGTTTCTGTGAAACCATTCAACACGCCATACACCTTGATGTCGGTAGATGCAATCTTTTCTGCCTGAATATTTTCGTTGAAGGTAACCGAAACTTCTGTTTCAGGGGTCAGTATACCGTTGGACGGAGATGGAAGTCCCATTGAAAGTGGTCTTTTCATATCTTTTACCACGTTAATTGTAGCGGTTTCATTGTATATGTCGCCTTTACATACTGTTCTGGCACGGAATTGATAGGTTTGATCTGGATCAGTTACCATAGGGAATTTATAGGTAAGTGTAACATCATCCAATCCAATTTTCGTAAATCCTTTGGACGGTTTCATGATTGCACTGTCAAGTACAAATTCTTTTGCCAAGTTCCAGTTTAAATCGTTTATGCCTTTGTATTGCAATCGGATACCGCCAAAATTCTTATAAGTCTTGTCGAAATCTTTGAGAATAACAGTAAGATTACTTCCGGTTTCTGAATTCAGTGTTCTGTCATCAATTTGCAAAGTCAAATCGCTGCACGAAGGTACAAATTTGGCTGTAACGTACGCCGTGGCTGTAATATCGGTTTGACATGGAGAAGATAAATCGAAACGTAAATTTTCAAAACTGAGGTCATCTGTACTCGATTGACTGATTTTGGCTATTTTGTGCATTGCTGTATTGGTTACCAAAAATTGGCGTGGTTCTGTTAATGGCGTGCCATCTATACTGATAATGGCACCATGCGGATTCGATGCAGGATCAACAGACAGTTGAAACCATGAAGCAGAGCTACTTGATGACAGATTTTGTAATACCAATTCAAAAGAGGCTTGTTTTCCACTCGAAATACCCCCAACAGTAGGGATGAGCACTTCAAGTCCTGGTTTTTCTATTTGCACCGTTGGGGTACTCAATGCCTCCGGTTTATTGGATGCATTTACATAGCAAATAGACGAATCGCCTTTTTCATAAGGACAGGATGAAGCACCACCGCGGGTTACAAAAATAGGACCTCCTTCGTGTTCTACCTTGCTAACCACGTAACTTGGTATTGCTTCATTAAATTTTGTTTTCGGTGTTGCTGGTATCGTTTGCGATTGAGGTGTAAACACGTCCACTGAAAAATAGTTGCCATCGTCCCCATCTTCTAATGTATAACTATAAGTGATGGTGTTTTCTGTCGAACTGCTCGTTGTTTTCTCTTCTCCGCCCCCAGTTTTTATTTCGTTATTGAGAGTAAACCCAAATTTATTGATGGTTAAACCCGATTCTATAGATGCTGCAACATTTAAATTCCATGCCACTTCATTTGTCGCTTCGCAAGACGATGTGCGCGTGATTGATTTTGATAACACCGTTCCAGCATCATAAGACAAGTTTGTTTTGTCGTATTTGATTGTACTTGTATTATCAATAGGTGTTTTGCCCGAAGCCCAAATTTTTTCCATTTCATTCTGACGAATAATATTCTCCCATTGGCTAATTTGATTTGTATAGAATGTAACCGAATCTATCATTAGCTTTGGTTCAATTAAAGGGCTTATCCAAACATAAGTTCCAGGCTTTCCAAAATTTGAATTTTCTGAGTCCAATGTTGTTAGATATATCGATCTACTGCCTTTGGTGTACTGTCCGGTATTCGCCACGGTTTTCAGAATGGATTTTCTTAAGCTTTTAAGCCCCGGTATCAATTGGGTGACAATATGATTTTGTGTATATCTAAATGAAGTTGAATCGCCCATTGGGACGAATATATAACTATTGCTACTATTGAAGCTCAGGGTATTGGCACTAGGAACCAAACTTAATTGAGTACATTTAGCAAACCCAATATTAGTGGAGTTGGATATATAAACATCGCCATTAGCTCCCACATAACTAGGAGACGAAGATGTACTTATGGACTCTGAAATTGAATAAGATTCAACCCGTGAAGTTGCATCCGATCCTGTTACTGATTGTTCGATGCCAATGCCAATGTCATTTTTGTTGGCTGTTTGAATAGTGGTAGTGACTCCAAATGCCCCCATATTTAATGTTACATCTCCACCTAGATTTGCAGTGAATTTATGACCCTGACGACTCTGTGCTATCCCTTTGTAAGACCGAGAATTTGTAAAGGTAGATCCTTTTTCGAGCGTAGCATAACTATTGCTTCCCGGAGGATCACGTAAAACGGCAATTACTTTATCAGGTCCTTTTGTAACGAAATCGACACCTCCTGTAGGAATAGCGCCCAACACAACTCCTCTAAGACCTGTTTCTGTTCCATTCATCCAATTTATTGTAGTTCCATTGTAATTCATGGTTGCTGTCATACCCATGCTGTGATCGCCTGTCAAAACGGGATTGCCTGCCATAAATCGATAGGTGTACATGCCTAATGAATCTAATACATAATCGGTTTTTATGGTATTTGCCCCCATTTTATTCTCAATTGCAAAAGTTGTTCCGTTTAAAGGAACGATATTTACAACTTTAGATGTCGGATGAATGTATTGCTCGTAAGCTTGGATTTTGAAACTGTAAAAGTTGCCTTGTGTGAATACTGGATAATTAATTTTATAACTAACACTTCCATTCACAGCAGTCACCAATGGTATTGCGACATTGTTTAATGCATTATTTGGGTCGGAATAATTAAATAATGTATCACCAAAAGCTTTGCAGGTGTATGTCAAATCATTAATGGTAAAAACTGGTGTAGGAGTTATGTACGTTAAATTCGCCCTTTGATTGTATTCACATGAATCGATAACGGTAATAGTTTTATTATCAATAGTTTGTGAGCTATAATGAATCGTATCGACCGATGTAAACGAAGGCATCATATCTATACTGGGTTGATTTTCCAATTTAAAATACGACTTGTCGATTCCTATTGCTTGCACGTCAGTTATTTTCATTGGTATGGGTGGAACCATCACCAAAAATTCGCCATTGCTTGCATCGGTGGTAATATTGATAATATCCGATCCTTTTGCCACTTTGGCTGTACTGGAAATATTCGAATTACCGTTTCTTAATACCAAAGAATCAGTTGATATGTAGTTTAACTGGTATTTTTGACTTAATTTTGGTTGTATTTTTACCTTAGCCTGTCCTATGTTGGCTGTACTACGTTTAAAACCAATCGGTTTGGCTGATTGTACTTCTCCACCAACCACTCTTCCTACCAAAGTTACTTTGGTAAGGTCATTTATATCGATATTTGTTTTGTTTTCTTTAAAATTGTAGCTTTGTCCTAGTATCAATGTTGCATCTGCATAAGCATTTACAAATGTATGCCCGTTTTTAAATAAGGTTATTTTGTGTTCACCTATCGGTACATCAATTTCATACTTTCCATCTGCATCCGAAACCACCAATTTATTGTCTCTGGTACAAGTATTTCCATCTACCAAGAATTGTATATCAGCAACCGGATAATTGGTGTTTTCGTAGAATATTTGTCCACTAACTGTAAACGATGAAACGTCTTTGAAACTGATCTTACTTTGGACTTCCGAACTTGCACCTCCAATGAACAGTTGCTGGTTGCTCGGTTCAAACTCGTGCGTCCCCAAAGCTGGTATTACATTGTAAGTAGAACCGTTGCCCCTATAAGGCACCCCTTGTATCAGGTAATTACCATTTAGGTCGGTAGTAGATTTGATGCTCAGTTGTGCAAGTGTAGGTACCGTGTCGGAACATGCTGCCCCAACTAAACTAATGTGATTTTCGTTGTAACTTTTGCTGATATTCGATTTATCAAAAGCGAAGATATTAATACCCTCATCCATTTGCCAATATCCAACCAAATCGGCTTCCGACCCTGATAGATATCGATCGTAGTTCGTATTTATTTCAGTTGTTGTTAATGCCCGGTTCCACAAACGCATTTCATCTACATTGCCCAAGAAATTATTCCCACCCGTTTGATACGATGAAGCTAATTTCGCCTCAGCTATACTGGTGCTTCCAATGTGGGCGTAAGTGCTTGACAATACAACACTATCGGTTGCTATCCCATTTTTATAAAGCCTCAAATAATTGGTGCTTTTGTTATAACTCAATGAAAGCTGGAAGAACTTATTAGAAATAATAGAACTAATATCCGAACTGATTAGCGGAACTGTTGTAGAATTCCCATTGATAAATACATTAATTTTATTAGCATTAATGCGAACAGCATATTCGCCCTTCATTTCATAGATGGTAGCATTTACCTGTGTTCGGCTTGGTACTTTTACCCAAGCTTGCCAAGTAAATCCATTGGCTATACAGCCGTGTTTTAATGGTTTGTTGAATTTGACAGTACCTCCCTTGCCTGCATCGGAAGTGCTGAATTCGATGCTTTTATAAAGTTTCTGGTCTGAATTGGTATTTTCAACCGATACATTAACACCTTGTACGGCAGTGCCCGTACCAAAAGCCACATTACCACTAATGGTGCCAATGGGTTGACTAAATCCTAATCCTACTGAGTCGGGGGAGTTTACATATATTGTATCTGTAGACGTAGCATAATAGGATACTACTTTATACTTATACAATATTCCTGGAGATACAGATAAATCTTCAAAATTGTCTAAGGTATTGGTGGTTTGCTTTTCACCGATCGCTTCATAGGCAAATAAAGTTGAGTTATTATCGTACACTTTTCTGTAAATTGTAAACTTTGTACTCAAAGGTTTGTCAATCTCCCATGACAATCTAATGCGGTCATTCAGAACACCTTTGGTGGTGGTCAGACTTTTAAACTTACATTGATCCACGATTTTTACCGATTTCCAAGTACTAGAATCATTTCGACCCCCATTGTCGGCAATCATACAGTATTTATAGGGGGTCAGTGCTTTTGCAGTTGCGTCAACATATTTTAATGTGTTTCCCAACACCTGTACCGAAACAATATCTGATGGATTTTTATCATTAGTCCTTAACAAGGTAAGATAATTTGGATTGTTCGTACACCAGGTTGCTTTCCATGTTAATGTAATATTGGCTGCAGTGGTTCCTACAGCAATGTTGGGAGTAGCCGTAAAATTACTAAAGTCAATTTTTTGGCGAGAGCTTGTCAAGACTGATGATGATAATAACTCCGGCAGATATGTAGTTGCATTTGCATTTGTAAACGAAACGGCACTTGGAGTTAAAAAATCAGGACAAGTTCGAACGATATAGGTGTATTGAGTATCCCAAACCAATGATGCATCGGCATCGTCATAAGTTAGAATGTTTTTTGCCAGTCCGCTTGGTGTGAGGAGTGTGTATAGGTTGTTGCTTTTTCTGTAAATGTAAGTTTTTGATTTCGTATCAACTAAAGTTGGATCAGTATTTGTCCAATTCAGTGTTGTTGTTTTTGTGCAGGGATTAAATGTTGCAGAGCTTATCTTTGGAAAAGTAAATCCAGCAACTTGAACTGTTGACATTTTTCTTTCATAAGTTTTAGTCTCAGGGTAAGTTGATGTGAGTGTGTAAACTAACTTTGGCCATACAGTATTTGTAGCATTCAACAATCCCAATGCTAAATTTATATTACCAGCACTTCCATTTGTTATTGTTGAACTGTAAATTTTGTTTGAATAGTCAGAGCTATTGTACAATTCTAACTTTGTTGTACCATACGTTGCATCATAGGAAGTCCAGGCAAAATTAAACCACTTCCCATCCGAGGTGCCATTAATTACACTCAACAATGGACTTGTTATTGCCGCTGGTGTAAATGCAGGTAATTGAACGTTTAAATCATCGTAATTCGCTTTATAATCAACTATATCACCCGAATGATACCAATTTAATCTCCACCAATATGCTACCCGAAAAGTGACATTTTTTTCAATTAGTCGCTGTGGGTAATACCACCTGATATTTGTAAATCTTAAATCTCCTGATGAAGAATTTCCCAGATTTACCGCATAACCAACATTCAAATTATTTACAGGAGTAAAACTATCGTAACCGGCATTATCACCTACTGCATAACTCACTATATTTGTAAAAACATTATTTCCTTCATTGATTGAAATTGTACAACTTTGCATGCGGTCTTCTTCTCCATTGAAGTCATAAGCCAATAATTTAATATCAACATAACTGTAACTAAGGGTAGAACCAGGTAAAGTCACGGCCAAGTGGCTGGTACTACTAGGGGTAAAATAGGTATTTGCTTTTACTTGCAATGAAGCAAAAAATAGGATGCTCAAACTGTATAAAAACAAATACGGTGAACTAGTTAGATTCTTAATCATTTTACTCCATTTTTTGCATGGCAATAATAATGACAAATTTAAGTTTTGTAGTGTTTTCATAAAAATAAATTATTAGTGAAGAAATTGAATTTCGTTAGATTTTTTTGAATCACAAATATCAGGAATATATTTCCGTTCAACCATCCAAAACGTAAAATCTTTTGACCAAAACGTAAAAATCTATCGTCCAAAACGTAAAAATTATTGTCCAATTGCTAAATCAATGAACTGACTAGCAATTATATGTGGCAATAAATAGAATATCTGTGGTAATTGTTCCAAAGACTTGTAGAGTTTGCATAGTTCCTTATTTTCTTTATTAAGGTTAACCGGGTGCAAAATTATTTATGAGAAAAGTAGTTCCTCCAACCTAATAATTGCAGATTGGAGTTAATTTCGAGCTGTACTTTGGGGGAAATTTTGAAGGGTAGAAAAGGGGCATCGTTGTTTAATAATGTCAGTGTTTAACAATATCGGGTATGACCATAAACCCAATTGTTTATTAAAACAGAAAGACACCGCAGCTGACTAATTAGTCAATTGCAGTGTTTCCCTTAAAGTTTAGAATTCCTTTTCTAATTCAAACTCCCCACTCAATCGAATATCTGCTGCCGAGGCACCAATCATCAAATCGAACATTCCTGGTTCTGACATCCATTCCAATTTGTTATTTTATAAACAGAGTTTTTTTATCAATAGTGAAATGTATGTTTTTTCATCGGTTATTCATCCTCTTTTATGGCTAATTTGAAGTGCCATCTTAACTCCATGTTATCCCTTGCTTCGTATCATATAGTATAGTGTTATAGAAATATCTTATAGATATCCCTTAGTTATCACTCCTTTTAC
>Ga0194037_1001025_pt1 | contig 20917 bp, 31 predicted proteins | sample JunL306m_MetaG_FD_148653 | JGI IMG/M metagenome (GOLD analysis project Ga0194037, IMG submission 148653) | Anoxic zone freshwater microbial communities from boreal shield lake in IISD Experimental Lakes Area, Ontario, Canada - Jun2016-L304-6m | ecosystem: Environmental > Aquatic > Freshwater >...
CTTGTAACCTCCATCTATTCATATTATTAGAGGGTGTTTTTTGTTTAATATCTGAGTGAAAACTCTTTACGGTCCTCTTGGAGCTTTGTGTAAAACTCTGGGTTGTCAAGTATGTACTGTGTAATCATGGGCCAGACTGTCCTCTTTTTGAGACCATCAAGAGTATCAAAGTCCAAAAAGTCATTCTCGTCATATTGTTTCCTGAAGCACAACTGTCTCAGATCCATCTTTGTCTTTTCTTCATTGAATCTCTGAACAATGTATGATTGCTGAGAGAGAGTCGTCTCATAGTCAATGATATAGACATGATATATAGCCATGAATGGCTCATCAAACTCTCGCTGCATCGTCTGAAACTTGAAATAGGAGCATTTGCCATGTTTCAAGTTCAAGAGACCTCTGGTTTCCTCTTCAAGTTCACGAAGGGCACATCTGAGGGGGTTTATAATCTCCCTCTTTCGGCATCCTCCAGTTACAAAAGTCCACTCTGAATATCTCCTGTCGTGCACGAGCAAGAAGTAAGGCTTTTCATTAATAAAGCTTACGGGAATAGCTATTGCTTTATGCTTCTCCATCCCTATTCAGACTTGACATATTTATTAGGTTCATAAGTCAGCACAAAAATCAGGGCGATGAGTGCCCAAAGAAGTGTTAGATTCATATACTAGTTGGCATACAAAAGAGCTCCCATTCCCTGTTTGATTCTCAGTACGTTGTAATTGACTGCATATACATAAGATCCTGGTGCAAAGATGGCTGTGGATGTTCCTGCGAGCTGAACACCTGTGCTGGGATCAGATGAGAGTCTGAAGTTGTCCACTCTGGAAAAGTTGATAGTTCCTGTGGGCTGGAGTTTTGCAGTGTCCAGACAATATGGAATAATGAAGAGTGGTGCCGGTGCATTATAACCAGCTCCGGAACCTGGATTGTGTAGACCCATTGGGGTGTGGTAGTACTGGGACACCTCCTGGAAGTGAGGGAGACCTCTGAAGATGCCAACATCAGTTCCGTTAATCTGAGACTTGAGCGTCTGGAGACCAGATGTGTAAGGGAGGACATTACCACAAATAAACTTTACAGGCTGGTTGAAGGCGAGTTCGGCAATGTAGTCGTTGGGAACTGTCTGTCTCTGAACCTGCCAGACCAGAAGATCGATGGTTGCATTCGAGTTGGTAAAGTAGTCACGCTCGGGACCATCGAGATATATGAAGTTTGCCCATGCATCATATTTCAGAGCTGGATTCATTGCAGTCGACCAGTAGATTCTAATCTCAATGTTGTGAAACTGAAGACCCACAAGTGGCAGACAACTCTGGTAATCCTTGCAGAAGAAATACTTGAGAGGATAGAAGGTGTTGTTGTAAGTGTTAGTACCAGCATTGATACCACCGAAACGCTTGGAATACGTATCTGTCAGAGCGACAGGTTCCACAATGGAGTTGAAGGTGGCATCCTGTCTGTCGATGAGCTGACCACCGATGTATAGCTCTGTATAGTTGACAGTGTTGGACCAGTTGATGTTTGTGACGAGAGAGTTGCTTGCCGAGTTCTGAGCAGTAAAATATACATAGCTCAAGAGATCACCCTTCCGCTCTATGGTGATTGAGGACATCGTTCCGGGATTGGGATTAGACTGGATCGTCTGTCGCTCGACAGACTGTGCAAAGTGGGTGTAACGCTTATAGTTGCTTCGGAAAAATGAAACCTCGGGATTTGTGGTCAGGTAAACGTCCTGAGCACCAACGGCAAGAATCTGAGTAATACCACCAGACATTTAATCTATTCAAATGTTTTTTTATGGCTGAGCAAACGAGGGAATGACAAAAGGGTTCCTATTTGCCATCTGAGCAGTTGTAGTGTTTGGCTGTATTGGGTTTGCGATTCCCTTGTATGGATTCATCTTACTTATGGGTATGTCTCCATAGTTACCATAATTGGATCCATTTGCACTCCCCATAGGAATGCTGTTCTGATCATTACTGACGGTAGTAAGGTCACCTGAGGTATTGCTTCCAAGGCTTTGCCCACCTGGCATTTTGTAAGGTACGGCTTGACTTCTAGTTGTAGATTTAAGTATGTTATTAGTCATAGATGTCATGTTTGGTACGAGAGAGTGACGAATACCACCCATGCTTGGAGCTAAGCTCTGATCTTTCAAGGTAGCTCTCTGTGTCTTGGACTGTATACCATCTGGAGCCGTTGGATAACTTGCACCACCACCCGGTGCAGGTTCGACAGTTGCGACATTTGTACGTGGAAAGGCTGTAATTGATGGGAGCTGGTTGAGAGGCCCAGAAGGAACAACAGCCCCGGAAGGCATTGAAGTCTCCGTCAAATTTGCACCCGGTCCGGGGAGCTGAACTAGGTTCTGCTCATTGATATTAGTTGTCAGAATACGGTAATCCTGGTGGAATCCACCTGCAGATGGCACATCTGCACCAATTCCCAAACCACGACCAACTTGCTGAATAGGGAATGGTGACTCGTTATTTTTTACATTCTTGATATAGTTTGAAGATGTACTCTGTAGATTGTATGATGGTTGTCTATATACATCCTTTGATGCATCTGGAGCTACAACCTGAAAACTAGGAATTTCAGTCTTTTTAATCTGCACTAAGCCTGTAGCCTGAGTAATTTGCTCTGGACTTGAAATTTGAATACCACCACCATATTGTTGGTCATTTCTTGTTCCTTGGAGATTGTACAATAACTGTGATTCATTATTGGTAGCAACTGGAACTCTATCAATAACCAACCCCGTCCTGTATTTTTCCCGATTCAATTTTTGACCAACCAGAACTAATCCACCAACAACTAGTAGAGCCAATGGATCCATATTTATTGCTGTAGATTATTATTTCTCGCATCTGCACGGCTGCTCACTGGTGGAGCAGGATTTGACCGAACTTTAGCACCTGGAGTGTTATTCAGAACTGGGTAGGCTGACTCGCTATACATTTTCTTTGGTCCAAAAGTTGTAACTGGGCGAAGAGCATCATCGGCAGCCACAATTGCAGCAATTGTGGGTAGAATCGGACCTGGTGTTGCCAGAATCACATTACTAGTATTTAGCTGAAGCGACATTTATATTTATAAAGAAATAAACTATGAGAGAGCTCTATTTTGTGTAAAGCCAGCCCCTCTCTGGTCTGGATCACCAGTCGTTCGACCCATGACACCGTTCGATCTTAGAATACCCGGAAATGCAGTGTTCATAAAGTTTGTCGGATCATACTTTGGTACAGGAATCGTCCTATCCGGCACCTGACGATTCATAAGATTCACAGGGTGTTCATCCGGGGGTGGAATTCCAGAAATATTCATAGTATTGGGTGCTTGTTTCGGGGCTGGTTCATTATAATCTTCATTGAAATATGAAATACCCTTGGTATTCATAGAATACATTAAGAAACCCATTACAATCAGACCTAGATAGACAACCCGAAAGTCTCCAGTCAAAAGGTATACTGCCGATGCGGCATAAAGAATGAAACGTATGGTTGCATTTGTATTATCGATATAGCTTCGCCCTTCTGAAGGCCAAAAGTCTAAAAGTTGACTTGTAGAAAAGAGATCAGAGCTCATTACTAGTACCTAGGATTTCTTTTGGGCAAACATATTTGACATACCCATCATCAGTGCTGAAGCATCAAGACTTCCTGCGCTCATCTCGCCTGCACACTTCTTAGCCATCTGCTCAATCATACTCAGTGTATCACCTGGAAGTGCCGAAATTGTGTTTCCGAGGATGTACAGAGTCTGTAGATACTGCCAGATGGCATTCTTAGTAGAATCAGAGACTTCTGATGTCCAAATGGAATTTAGCTTGAAATCCTTGAACACCTCCGGGTTATTCAGAAAGAACGAGTCATCCTTCGACATGATATGCTGTGAGTATGGTGTGACACTCTGCATGAAATTCTCCATGCATGCACGAGAATTAGCCTTTCGTAGCATTTCAAACGACATCTGGTACTTTTTCATTGCTGGCTCTTCAGGAAACGTCTGTACTAGCTCCTCTAGAAACTGCTCCATCATATCATTGAATGCACCGATCGTAGTCATATATGTACATAGAACATTCTATCTTTAATAGGGTCCGTTAGGTTTGGTTTTACCAATGGTTCCGAGGTGCAAAATTCCATAAACCATAATTGCATTGAGCAGTGCTGGCTTGAAAAACTTTGATTTCGACTGATTCTCTTGGTTAAGCTTATCCTTTCCATAAAGGTAGAATGCTGTGACTATAAATGCCACAAGGGCTGCTAATACCGGATTCTTAATAAAGTCCATTTAAGATTTGTAAAGTTTTTATTCTGTGGCATCTGGCATCAGAACGTCATCATCCACAATAGTTTTCGTCTCCTCAATAGTCTCTGGCTCCGGTTCCGACTCGTACTCGGGCTCTGGCTCGTCTGGTGCAGAGATGTTCATTGTGATGATATTCTGAAGTGGGACATAACTACGAATAACAATATCAATCGCCTTTGTGATACGAACCACTAACCCACTCTCTCGGTGATCATCATCAGTCAGAAACTCTGGGGATTTGCAGATGAGAATTTGAGCAGCCTTATAGCACTTGCGAACAAACTCTGATGTCGATGGAATAGTCAGAGAGAGCTTGACACTCTGGGAGTTGATCTTGACAGACTTTAGAATCTGAACTAGACTTACAATGGATGCTTCAATAAGCTTGTCAAACCAAGGACACTCCGCCTTGATACGTTCTACGTGAACATCAACCGTATTCTCTGACCACTCTGATATCTCGGAAGAAATCTCCTTGAACTTTGCAACACGGCCACGACCCCCTCTGAGCATCTCCTCTGTGTCATCATACATGTTAATGAATGTACTAGACATCTCTGGGATCATGCACTCCTGAATCATAATCATGTATTCTCTACGAGCCTCGACTACCGCCTCCATTTCTACTTTGCTGGATTATTTTACTCGCAATCTTTCGCAAATTAATAAGCGATGGGAGATCCTCTTCATCAGCATCATTCATCTCTGGCTTGATGAGCTGAGCTTTCCCCCATGTGACTTCAAACACATAATCATTTTGTTTGACTGTATATCCAAGGTTTACGAGCTGACGTTTGAGATATGAGGCTGCACTATCAATGTTGTACATTGGAAAACCCCAGACAAATGACGGAACTTCAAGAAGCACCTTGGGAAAACTCATTGCAACGGCACTTCGAATCTTTTTGTCAAACGTCTCTAGGATATGCTTATACGTCTCTTTTTTGAGATTTCTTCGGTGAGCCTCCAGTTGTTGTATCTCTTGGGCTGTAATCATATAATGGCTGCGTCAAAAAATTTGCAACAAAATACGAGCCACATATAATGGCAACTCTCATATATAGTGACAAGTGTCGTCACTGCTTTGAAATTATAGAATATATCAAATCCAAGCCAGCTCTTCATTCAGTCATCCAATATCAGCACGTGAACGAGGGTGTTCCTCCAGGAGTTACAAAGGTTCCAACTATGATTACTACAAATGGACAAATGTATGTCGGAAAGCTCATCAGAGACTATCTTGTATCTCTTACTCAAGAAAAGGTGGAACGATATGGGTTCTCAAAGATGCACGCCACCAAATCGGGAAAATACATGCCTATATCAGGTATCAATCGCGATCTAAAACCAACAATGACTACTGAACTCGAACATAAAATTAGTCAATCTATCGAAAAGGGTCTCGAGAGCTTAAAAAGGTGATTTCTCTCTCATATAGGATGTTTCTAAAAACTGTACAAGCAACATCTTTCAGAAATATATTTGAAGTACTGAAGGATATTATTAATGATATCAATATATACTTTGATTCAACAGGTATTCGAATTAGTACTCTAGATACTGCTCGTGTATCACTTGTCCATATGGTTCTGAATGCTGAAAACTTTGAAGAGTACTCTTGCCCAGTAGAGATTATAGCCGGTCTCAACATAGGAAACACGTACAAACTACTCAAATCCATTACAAATAATGATACTCTCAGTATAAGTATTAATGGACCAGAGTTTATGGATATAGTGATACACAACGAAGCTAAAAAGTCAATGTCAAAGTTTAGCCTGAAGCTCCTAGATATTGATGAAGAGATTCTAGATATACCAGATATCAATATGGATATGGTGACGACACTTCCATCTGTAGATTTTCAGAGAATATGCAGAGACATGGGAAATCTTTCGAACGATATTAAGATTCGACGGCACGAAAACGTAATTACATTTTCGTGCTGTGGAGATTTTGCAAATCAAGAGACACAAGTCATTTGTACAGAAAGTGTAGACTCTGAGATGAGTAACATATTCAGCTTACGATATATCAATTTGTTCACCAAAGCGACTGGTATGTCTTCGAGTGTTCAACTCTTACAGTCTTCAGAGAATGAAGATATGCCAATTGTACTGCGCTATACAGTAGCCAACTTGGGTGATATTAAATTTTTCTTGGCTCCAAAGACTGATGTTTGACCAATTACATTTGTAATTTCGAGTGTGCCTTCTTCAGGCTCAATATGAGTCTCATCTTCAAAGTGCATGTAGATACCAATCTTGGCATTGGTTTGTTTGAATGAAAATTTCGGTATCCATGTCTTTTTGATAACCTTGTAAAATATAAAATCTACATTGGGATCCTTACCATAAAAGTCATTTCTCGGACCTGAATACTTTTTGATTACGTCAATCACATTTCTCCCGTTCCATAATGCAGCCTGGATTGGGAGAAAGAAACCCCTCGCGATAGTCTTGGGGAGTGTCTCCCCTATGTACCTATAGACTTTACCATTATAAAAGTACTCAATCACTTTGACTCGTGTATTATTCACTAGTACATGAATATTACGAATGGTCCAGTCACGTGGTCTGAAAAACTTTATAAAGCCGACAAGTGCAAAAAATATTTGCTTCATTAAAAGAATGAAGCTGATACTCTTTAATGGAGGCTAGATTCAACGAAAAGGTTAGGGAACTTGACGGCCCCGAATTGTACGATTACATAGCACAATGTGTACCCTTCATATCTGAATACACAACCAAGACTGATAAGGGTGTCCAAAGAAAGGATATATATGACAGATACTTGGCCCGTGTCGAAGATGGAAATTATCAGTCAAAAAGAATGACATCTGTGAGATTATGTATATGTGGCTCAACTGTGTTTATAACTGACACGTGTTCTTCAGATGAGATTTGTACTGAATGTGGCCGGGTAGAGTATGTTCTCGGAGAAGAGCTAGGATTCAAAGAGGAACAAGAGATGGAGAAGAATACAAGTTATTCTTACGATAGAAAGAATCACTTTAATGAATGGATAGCACAATTTCAGGCTAAGGAATCCACAACGGTTCCAAAGGAGGTTATTGCAGAGCTCAGAGCTGAATTCAAGAAGCAAAAGATCAAAAATCTTTCAGATATTACACACGGCAAGGTTCGATCATTGCTCAAAAAGTTGAGACTCAACAAATACTATGAACACGTCCCATATATATCTACAGTTCTAAATGGAATAGAACCGCCACGTATGCCTCAGCTACTTGAGGATAAGCTGAGACTTATGTTTGGTCAAATTCAAGCTCCATTCAAGAAGAATTGTCCACCGGATAGAAAAAACTTTTTGAGCTATTCGTATGTTTTGTACAAGTTTTGTGAGCTCTTGTCAGAGGATGAATACATCAAGTGTTTCCCTTTACTCAAAGACAAGTCAAAGATTTATAAGCACGATCAGATTTGGAAAAAAATTTGTGAGGATCTCAAATGGGAATACATTCCGACAGCGTAATCTCTTCAATCTGAAGATCAGAACCAAAGTTGACTAGTATTCCATTATCCTTTCCCAAGAGCTTCATATATGTTCGGATCTGATCTCTGTTTGGCTCCGTCAGACTACGGACACTCTTAAGTTCTATGATGCAATCGTGCAAAATAATGTCAGCTCGTAAGTTTCCAACCACATGCTCTTGGAAACTTACAGGTATAATACGTTCTGTTTCATATGGAATCTCGTTGAGTCTAAGAGCCACCTCAAGTGCCTTGTGATATATTGCTTCAGAGTAACCAGGTCCAAGTTCATCCCATACCCACTTTATCGAACTAGTCACAGACATAATGCTCCTGTAATTTATTTTCTTAACTGATGTTAATGAAACAGGTGGCTAAGGAATCCCATTGGATTATTTGGCTTATTGTTGGAATTATTGGACTCTTGTTTATGGTTTGGATGGTTGACTTCATCAGATGTCGTATAAAGTCAGATGGCTGTACAGTTGCTTGGTGGAGATTCAACTCTCAGTGCACAGTAGATACAGACTGTGAGGATGGTCAGGATTGTCTAAAGAATATGTGTGTAAGCAGCTATCGTAAGAGACAAAATGTACGTAAGGCTTCATATTCTAGATATGAAGTGAAACCAGTTGTGTATACAGTACCTACCCCTGATCCACCAGCTCCACCAGCTCCGCCAGCTCCGCCAGCTCCACCAGCTCCGCCAGCACCACCAATGATACCAGTTCTCTCTGGTTATGCCAAGTCAAAGGGTTCTCCTCACATCCGACGTACATAACGCTCATTAGCTCTTAGACGAGATGATGACCTTGGAGATGTACGCTTCGTATATGTTGCAGCGGCGGTCAGACTTCTCTCGACATGAAGACGGCCAAGATTTCTTATAGCAATCTTTAGGGCTGCGTGTCTCTGAGCAACAGTCATATTCTTTACATGAGAATAGCCATACTGGCTAAGTAGTCCCTTTCTCACTGGACCAATCCGAACCTTTCCTCTGCCAGCTGCTCCACGGTCCTTTATCAGAGATGACGGGACATGAACTCTACGGCCATCACGGCGGGTATAGGAATAAGCCTTCCGACGAATCATTTATATTAGAGTAAGATTTTTTTCACCCCTTGCTGGGTACTGAACGTCAAATTGTATATACAAATCTCCACCCTTCATACCCTTACCAGATACCTTGTACTCTTGGCGCGGATCTAGAATTCCGAAATCTTGAGTAGAAAGCTTGATCGGGCCTGAAAAGTGAGGAATAGTTAGAATGGTTCCATTGACAGAGTCGATAAATGAGATTTGAACCTTGTAATGAAGATCTCTTCCTATACGTGTAAAATCCTTGTGATCAATAATTGAAAATACAAATGTAATACCCATATCTTGCACCTGGATACGCTCTCCATGACGAGTATCAGCTCCTATATCAATAGTAATATCTCTCACCTCTCGAATCTTCTTTTTGTGGTCGCAATCCTTACAACCCTTTGGTGATTTTCCTTTTCCTTCGCACTCAGGGCAGGGTTGCTGAATCACCATCGGACCAAGCTGTAGAGCGTGCATTCCTGCACCCTTACATTGCCTACAAGTGGTGGTACATATGGGACAATTCTTCATCCAATCAACTCGTAGCTTCTTCTTGTTCTCATGATATATGTCATCAAGTGTAATGTTAATAGGATGCTCAGTTTCTTTTGATGGCATCTGACCACCAAACATACCACCCATATTTTTGAACAAGGAACTCATATCGAACCCACCAGGCATACCCTCCCCTCCAGTCATGTCATAATTTTGCCTTTTTGCATCATCTGATAAAACATCATGCGCATGGGATATTTTCTTGAATGCATCAGGATCGCCACCCTTATCAGGATGATGCTTCATAGCCAACTTTCTATAAGCCTTCTTGATATCATCAGGGCTCGCATCTTTTGAAACCCCGAGATCCTCATACAGAGACATGGTATAACGGTGCATGCTTTTTTTAATGTCAAAAAAAAACGTAACTAAAAGTAATGAGTATGTGTATTGACCCAACTCTTTTTGGCCCCTATTATTGGGCAGTCATACATATATCATGTTTGGCTGCCGGAACAGACTTGTCAGGTGATAAACTGACAGCTATGAATCAGTTTGTCAACTCACTTCCTGAAATTATACCGTGTCTCGAGTGTCAAGAGCACCTCAAGACAAATCTAACCACTTTACCTTTTGACAGTTCAGACCCTTTCAAGTGGTCAGTCAATCTTCACAATCTTGTAAGTAGTCAGATTGGTAAAAAGACAATGTCATATACACAGGCTTTGAAATTATGGGAAAATAAAATGACCAAACCTAAAAATCCACCATATGTAGTCATAGTATTGATCCTTCTTATGATTGGAATATTTTACGCTTATAAAAAGGGATACCGTTGAAGGCGGTTGTTGCAGCCATCGTATATGCACCCATATTAGGCCACTGAATCAAATCTCCTATACTCAAGTCTGGTAAATCTATTTCAGAATAGATTACATCTATACCATCACAAGTGCAACCAAAGAGAGTCTTTTTCGTCTTTGGTCTCTCATCCTGAAAGACTGGTTGTGGTTCTGCATGGTCAAACAGTCTGCAGTTGAATGCACCATACAAAGACTCTTCAATTGTCACAGAGTTGTTTTTATAGCCAATGACTGGAGTGAATAGATGAGCCACCTTTTCAGCAAAATATCTTCCGGGCTCTGCTATCACTTCAAAGCCATCGAGATAATCAATCAGACACCGTGAGAGTTCTGTAGGAATCTTACCATGTGTAAAACCCCCACCAATATCGATAATTCTTGGATCAAACCCAAAATCCATTGACCTCTTGGCGGCTCTGAGAGCCTTCTTCACACCATCTACATATGCAGCCTCATTGTTTGCTCCAGATCCTACGTGGAATGATATACCCACAAGATCCAGTTTGTATAACTTTGCACATATGAAGAGCTCGTCCCACTCAAACTCCTCAGCACCGTACTTGTTCCCGAGCTGACAACGAGCCGTAGGATCGTCAGCCCGAATTCTGAGTATAACTTTCATTGGATATTTTGAAATCTTGTCAAGTTCACACTTTGAATCAAATGTGGTGACTGATACACCAAGCTCATGAGCTCTCTTGAGATCTGATGGAATCTTGCAAGGATTAGCATATAGTATGTCTTCCGAACCTTTGGATCGTACAAGTTCAATTTCAGAAATGCTTGCACAATCAAAACCAGCTCCAAGTTCTACAAGTCTCTGAATGATGAGAGGGTGAGGGTTACACTTTACAGCATAGTAAGGTTTAATGGTGGGAAACAGTGTTTTCCAATCTTCCATGGCTCGGTCCAGAAAATCTAGATCGAACACATAGTAAGACCCTACCATATGGTATCTGTACTGGAGATTTTTAATCTGATCGTGTGAAATGTTTGTATATATCGTAACAACCGTAAAGCATAATTAGAAGTGATATGATGAGTATAATAATGAGATACATCTTGTTTGATTTCTTTTGACCTTCTTTGGGTAGTTTATTAATTGCATCAATACCAATTGAACAAGATGCTACTGACAAAATTGAACCTAGAAAAATGACCCAAGGATAGAATGCCAATTCATATTCTGAATTCATTCTATATTATCACGAGAAACTTATTCGGACTGAGATGTACACAAGGAGGAATAGTATGATTATGTTAAATAGAAGCCAAGCTGCTAAATAAGGAAGTATCCTCTCTTTCAGTGCGTTATTCTCCAAAACCATATTTAACAACTGAGCTGTAAGAGACTCATCCTTCATGATTAAAACTAGGAGAGAAAAACAAAAGTGTCAAAACGACCCACTTGATTTGCTCATCAAGACTCACTCTAAGCTTTACATTTGGGGACCATCAGGTATCGGGAAGACCTGGACTGTCAGACGAACCCTAGATGACTTTGTCGACTTGGATGCTGATATTCTCAAGTCGAAACAAACCACATTAGATATTTTATCGCGCGCAAGCTCATCTCTCTTCTTCATAGATGACTTTGAAGCAGTTCAAGATCTTGTAGGCGTCAGGGAACTAGAACAAGTGAAGAGAATTGTGATTATTGGAAATAACCCATGGAGAGGTCACATGAATGTGTTTTCATACGAGTTTCCAAGAAAGACCGAGGCTGAACTCTTGGATATCGGAAAGATCTATGGTGTCTACGATGTATCGTGGTGTGGTGGCGATATCAGAAGAATTATCAACGGACAAAGTGATGCCAAGGATGTCTTTTGGACACCCAAGGAATTTGTTCACTCTCTGATTTCTGTAAATGGAACGAAAGATCCAAGAGATTACATAGGACATATAATTGAAGAACATGGACATGTAATGGATATGATTCATGATAATTATATAGATAGCCAAGCTGATCCATGTGATGTGCTTGAATGTCTCAGTATTGCATCTGTATATGATGATGAGATATACTCTGGCAAGTGGTATCTTCTTCCATATTTTAGTCTCGAGTCGTGTATTGTACCTGCATCAATCATAGGTCACTCCATATCTTCAGACTTGAGACCTGGTTCGATGTGGACAAAATACTCAAGTATGTGCATGAGAAAGAAGAAGGTTCGGGCAATGTGCAACAGAGTCAAGAGACGAGAGTTGGATGTGGATGCTCTCATGCTCTTGAGAGACTACTTTGACAATGGACAAGGTCTTGAGCTCATACAAGAGTACGACTTGCACAAATGCGACTTTGATGTTCTGGCACACTTGTGCCTCGTCAAGAAACTCAAGGCGAAAACGACAGCCACTTTAAAAAAGCAGTGCCTGGAATAGTATGTCAGATGAAGAAAAGGTGGAACTTCCTAAATACATTAGAGTTTTCGCCAATGAAATTTATTTTTATTGTGACGTGGCTGTAGAATCTGTAGCAGAGTTTAACTCTGAGCTACGTAAGATGGATATTGATCTCAGGATCAAGTACTTGAGTATAGGCCTCGATACTAGACCAGAGATTAAAGTTTATATTCACAGTAACGGCGGTGACCTCCATGCAGGTTTCAGTGCCCATGATCACATCAGGAATTGTAAGAGCAAAGTGATTACAATTGCAGATGGGATAACTGCAAGTGCTGCAGCTATTATGTATCTTGCAGGGCATGAGAGAGTGATGACGAAGAATGCATGGATTCTCATTCATCAACTTGGAACAGATATGTGTTGGGGAAACTTTGATGAGATGAAGGAGGAACTCAACAACTGCCAAAAAATTATGAAGCAAATGTGTGATTTATGTCTTGAACTGACCCAGTTACCCGAGTCTAAACTGGAAAAGTTGATGCACAAGGATGTATTGCTATCCTCTAAAAAATGTATCAAATATGGTATCACTTCTTCAATTCTCTAATGAGAAACCAAATGAGTAAGACGAGTATAGGTATGGTGATGAATAATACCCATAGGTAAGATGTACCCTTTATCTTTTCACATCTTCCGGTGCTGATATTACACGTCTGATTCTCTGAGCATCCATCCTCATTACAGTCATGAGTTACAAGAATACAGTCACCAGTATCTTCATTACATATAAAACCCTCACCACATTCAATACCAGTTGTACAATCCTGTGTCTTGTCTATACAGTCACCAGTATCTTGATCACATACTAGATCACCTTCACAATCGGCATCCTCCTTACAATAGACTGTTATATCTATACACTTACCAGTACTTTCATCACACTTCTGACCAGTCTCTGCACAATTATCTGCTACTGTACAACTTACAGGGTTGTTTTCACAGTCACCAGTTGTTTGGTTACAGTACATTTCATCATCACAATCAGCATCTGTATGACAGACTGGTCTTGGTTCGCACTCTGCAGTATCTGTGTTACATACTTGATCCTCTGGGCAGGTCACTCCAGCCACATTACACCCTGTACAAGAAATACTACTACATCCAATCTGTTCAAGATTAGAATACTGGCATTGCTGCCCTCCATTGAGAGCTGGAGTTGTGACATGATATGTCTGAAGACAAGAGTTATCACACTCCGATGTATCAAATGAACCAACGCAATCTACTGGAACACCCGTTATATTTACATCAACTATATTACTTGGGGGATAACCAGAAGCTGCAATGATCTGAGCTGTATAGTTACCAACAGGTGCACCAGTTAGTGTAAGACTACTAATATTATTAGTGGTAGTGAACAATGTTCCATTTAACATCACTTGATAGTTTCCTGCCGGTGCTGTCCAAATGAGTGTAGGAGCATACGTATTGTTATTCGAAACTGAAAGTGTATTAGTTAGTGGAGTATCAAGTGTTGTAAATATATTCATGGCTGTATATGGCAGTTGATCAGGAGGGGACGCATTATTATAACAGTATATATCTGCTTGATATGTAGTATTTGGTATTAAATTAAAAATTGTATATGTATTTCCGGTGAGCCCAGAATGTGTATTAACCCGAGTTCCGTTCATAGTCAATACAATTGAGTATGTTGAAGCTATTGAGACTGTGTTCCAAGTAAATATAGCACTATTTGAAGTTATACCACTTACCTGAATAAACCAGGGAACTTCAACTGTTATAACATCGGAGCTATTACCAGACCCATATATCAAATGAAAATTATATAATCCAGCGACAGCATTTGATGGAATATCGAATGAAAGTGCGTTACCTACTGGATAAGCAGTATTATCCAGATAAGCTGTATAAGTGTCTGTTGGTAAAGGAGGTGCACTATAAGATGTCCAATGAACAGTTACTTGTCCATTTACAATACTCTGAGTAAAAGTTATGCACGGTAGTGTGGAAAAACCCCCTGTTGCCTGCAACATACCTATATAATGATTCGAAGCATCCATAGCTTGTATATATATATCAGAATATGACTGATTACACAATAGATATGTAAGTTGATAAGAATTAGTTACTATACCAGTAATTGTAGTATCAACTGAACCATTAATATATATAGTTAAATCATAATAAGCAGCTCCAGAAACGGGATTCCAGTTCAGTTGTGCAGTAGTAGAAGTTATGTTAGTCACAGTAGGTTGCACCATACTAGTGTCGAATATAAAATTTGTGCACCTTCTGACCCAGGTTGATGCTTTTCAAATAGGTAAACATGGACCTCAGCATGATCTGGGAACAGGTGGATGCGTGCCTCGAAACCAAGCTAAATCAGAAGCCTGTACTTTACTCTGAATACCTCTGCACTTGTGGAGGAGTCAAGGATACCCACAATTCTGATTTACCTACTTGCATGTCATGTGGGAGATGTGATAATGAATATATATCTGAAGAGCCCGAGTGGCGCGGGGGGATGGATGATGACGGAAAGGTTTCAGATCCATCGAGGTGTGGAGCTCCAACAGATGAGCGCTTCTCTGAGATGTGGTCGATGGGTACGATTATGAATGTAAAGTCGACTGCGAGCTATGCTCTGAAGAAGCTTGCCCGGATCGATTTCCATACATCGATGAACCACAAAGATCGTTCGCTCTTTCACAACTATGCAGATATCGAAAAGGCTGGGAAGGATCTGCCAAAGCACGTGGTCAGGGATGCTGAAGCTATGTATCGCAAGTTTACAGCCGAAAAACTGACGAGAGGAGCTGTTCGAACAGGCATAAAGGCGAATTGTATACTGGAAGCGTGCAAGCGAAATAACATTTCGAGATCTATATCTGAGATTGCCGATTCATTCGGCATTCCAACAAAGGACATCTCTCGAACTGCATTTATGTTTCGTTCTGTTATTCCTACAGAGGTGAAGATTACTATGGCGTCTGATGTTGCTGCTCGGATGCTCATCAACTTTACAATGATTGATGACGAGTCAAAGAGGCGCCTAAGGATGAGAATCATCAAGACATGTGAGAGGATTCAAGAGTCTGATGAGCTCATGGGGAAGACTCCCAAGACTATTGCAGCCACTGTGATTCATATTATTCTTGATGGTCAAGTTGATCTGAATGTTATATGTGACTTGTGTGGTGTATCAGCCCCAACAATTAAAAAGGTTGAGGAGGTTGTGAAGAGGCTTAGCGCTTCTTCATAATTAGGAAGTAGTATAGGGCAAGTGCAATCAGAATATACATAAGCATGTTACTACCCTCAAGCTTTAGGATACCCACTGAATCCTTGCCGATTGATGTTGGCATAGTCGTGGGGGTGAAGGTTGGTGCAGCAGCAGTACCACCAAAAGAACCACTTAGAGTTGCACTCTTAGTACCATCTGATGTGCCATCAGAATACCACACCTTGACAGTGTATGGTGCAGAGCTACCGTCTGGAACATCAGGAGTTCCATTCAGATTTATGCTGCTGGCGGAGGTGGACTTAATTCCTACAGAAGTGATGGTCATTTACCTTGTATCAAGATTATTTTTTTGTATAAAGATTAGTCAACTGTAATATATAATGCCGACTCTGTTCCTGTCTACGCCTTGTTATGGCGGCCTGTGTCTCCAGTCGTACGCAGAGTCTCTCTACCAACTACAAAATTTAGCATCCAAAGAAAACCTCAATATATCGCTTGACTTTACTGGGAATGAGTCACTTGTTCACAGAGCCCGAAACATCTCAATAGCACGTTTCCTGTACAACTCCAAGGCTGACTATTTCATGTTCATCGATGCCGACATTGAGTTTGATCCTAGGTCTGTCCTGAGACTTGTAAACTCTGGTCATGATGTAGCTGTCGCTGCATATCCAAAGAAGGGTATCATGTGGGACCAGACTGCTCAGTCAATACTAAGTGGTGATACAAGAGATCCATCAAGATTGTCTGCCAGCCTGGTGATGAACTTTAAGGAGGATTCTGACAATATTGTAAAAGATGGTTTTGTTGAGGTTCTAGATGGTCCTACAGGTTTCATGCTCATCAAGAGATCGGTCGTTGAGGCTATGTACAAACAATATCCAGAGCTCAATTGTGTCAATGATCATCTGAATCGAGATCTAGATACATACTGTGCTATATTTGACTGTATGATTGATCCTGAGAATCGCAGATATCTCTCAGAGGATTACGCCTTTTGCAGACGTTGGCAGCAGATGGGTGGTCAAATTCACGCTGATGTCACAACAACTCTCGGTCATGTAGGGAATATTCGTTTCGTTGGCTCTCTACATAAAGCTCTAGAGGCTCAGTAGATTAATGATCACCATTGTGACGGTTGCAAGGTCAAAGTCTGTTCACTGTTCAACTCTCAATTCTATATTGCATATCAACATGCATTGTCTACAAAACAATATACAAACAAGTGTTCACTATATCCAAGATATGGCAGGTCTCAAGAGATATTTAAAAAATAATGAACGAGTCATCTTCTTCGACTATGGTTCAAACATCAATCCAGAGTGCATACCTACTATGTGTGCCCCACTCCCAAAAGGGTATCAGGTGATGGTGTTTCCAGCAGTCAAAGAGGGTGTGAATTGGGCTCTCTTCAAGAAGAAGACACTTGAGGGATCAAAAGAGCCGGCGGAGCAGAGAGGGTTAACCTTTGATACAAAAGTTGATAAACAGCTTGGAGAGTTTCTCTGGTCGGTTGAAAAGACAGAGCCTCAGGTATGGTGTCTCGATGTGAAACCGGTGGATAAGATTCTCAAGGGGACTGTGATTCCAATGGATGCTACAATGTTCAACGTCATGAAGCTAGGTGGGGTAAAAATTTGTGCCTGTACGGCAGCCAGGTGCACCCAAACCTTCATACATAAGTGCGTTGCAAATATCCTAGAAACCTCTGGTATCACAGTAAAATGAATGATGCTCTACGTCAGTGTATAGCGTATGGCTGGGGAACAACAGACCTGAACCGCTTCCCAGGGCCACAGCCTATATCTATTGAGCGTAGACATTTTCCACTTCTCAAGTCTCAGCCATACCTCGTCTGCGAGAAGAGTGATGGGGTTCGGAACATGCTGGTGTGCTTTCACTTTGAGGGAAAAAAGTATTGCCTCTTGGTTGATCGAATGTTCAACTACACCTTTACAACGCTCTCAGTTCCAATTGGGACCATTCTGGATGGTGAGCTCATAGACGGTGTGTTCATGGTGTTTGATGCAATAATGATAAAGGGTCAAGATTTGAAACAAAAGCCTCTGACAGAGAGATTGTCTCTTGCCAAAAAGTTGTGTTCAGTGATTCTGCCAACCAAGGGGAATGTTCGACTCAAGGTGAAGCAGATGCTTCCACTCGAGAGAGCTGATGAGATTGAGGTCATTGAGGGTTTGATATTCACCCCAGTCAATGAGCCAATCAGGACTGGGACTCATGAGACGTGCTTCAAGTGGAAACCAAAGCACCTCAATACGATTGATTTTGCTGTGAGACCCGATGGTACAATAACTTGTCTATGGATTCAGAACGAGTCCATTATGCCATTGACACGTGTCAATGCACAAGGGAAGGATCCAAAGGAGTATGAGGGGAAGATTGTCGAGTGTGAGTATGGTAAGAGTGGGTGGAGTGTTCTGAAGATTCGGACAGATAAGGATCATCCGAATAACAAGCGAACTTACGATCGCACACTTGTAAATATTCGTGAGAATATTCAGCTCGAAGAGCTCTTGGTATATATAGCAAAGTAGTATGGCCCCGTTTCATTGTAATGTTCAGCCTTGATTTTCATTTCGTCGTCACATATGTACCAATCGTTTCTATGCTTCACGATTGCTGCATAGTGTCCCCCGTGTCTCGATCCCATGTGTAAAGCTGCTGCTATGAGTTTGTATCCCTCTATGCGTTCAGGAACCTTTACAAGCTGTTTATCTTGGTAGAGATTAAAGTTAATCATAAAGACTGAACCCATATGAGATATATGGGTATCAATCTTTGCTTTTGGCCACCGGTCCCCTTTGTCATCCTCGTAATCCTCAATTTCGGTCGTTTTTTTGGTAAATTCATCACCTAGATCGACAGTGTGACACGAAAAGTCATCGATAGACTCCTTCGACCCATTGTCCCATGTGATGGTCTGGGACATTTTCCCGTAAAAGTGCTTCTTCATCCACTCTTTGCCAATCGAAGCCTCGAAAATATCAATGATGCACAAGACAGTCTCTTGAACATCATTGGGTTCTGATCCTCTGAACTGTGGATACCTTGATCGAAATTCTTTGAGCATCTCTGATGGATTTATGACATCCTTCTTCTTGTGTACCCATATGTGATCAACAATCTTCTTGTACTCTTGGGTAAATATGCACTCGCCTTGATATCCCATGAGCATGAAGTGATTGGTCAGGACTGGGACATGCAACAGACACTGAAGTGCCGTATTGAAGTAGCAAGTATTCCCAAGGTTCTGCATATGTACTAAGCTTAGTAAAATTTAAAGTAGTATATAACGAGTAGTATCAGAATCCACAGAAGATAGTTTTTCTTCTCTTCACAATCACACTTGGGTTTTGGAACAACTGGATTTACATTAGTCATGTATGCATCTGATCCGCTACAAAATCTTGTAGCCTCGTCTGTTGGAATTTTACTACATGTACCTGTATATTTTACTCCATCAATTGTGACTGTACCACTAGTACGTACACAAGTTGCACCCTTAACACACATTGTAGTATCATCAAATCTATAAACTAGAGACATATATAATGATACAACAAAAAAGTGTGCGGCTTGAAGCCTAGGTTTTCTCTTCTTACAGAGTAAGAAAATGCACGCCTTCTTCGTACCAGTTATTAATAAGTACCTGAAGTCTCCCAACCACGAGATTGAGCTCAGGCTTGGGAAGCTCAAGCGTGGAAAGTTTGATACCAATATCGGCTTTGAGTCTTACAAGCGAGCTCTGAGTAGCCTACAACAATATACTGGTTGGGAAAATACCAAGGTGTCGAATGACACAATCTATTATGGTGCAGGAGGTCGGAGAGCCACAATGAATGAAGAGTCTGAGGAGGTGACTCGAGTCATTAAGAAGCGAGTTGAAGTTCAGGACTTTCAGATGATTGATGCACCCTTCGATGTTCGACTCGGTATTTGTACAGAGACACCATACGAAGAAACTGCTGATGAAGAAGTTTTTGAAGAGACGAGGCAACGTGTTCGACACTCGTTTATTCGCAAAAACCTCAGCATCGATCTATCATTCATCAAGGGGGCGCCTGATGATATGGATGCCGAAACTGACATGTCTTACCAGCTCGAGATGGAGATTGTCGATCCGGCCGCAGTCGGATCAGACGTAGAACTATATAATATCCTTTACAAGGTTTTTGATGTCTTGAAAGTTTTGTAATGCATGATTTGTTCAGCCAATATAATAGCCTTTGCCTCAGTTATAGCGTCCGCATTCTTAGCCACTGCTAGAACCTTTCTCATGATTGGTTTCACATAATCATTCATGTCTATATCAATATTGAGCCATTTTTTTGTTACTAGCTTAATCTTTTCGCCGAGTTCAATATTAGGGTACATTTCCTTAAACTTTTCTTCATATCCTTTCGAGAGTTGTTCTACATTTGCATTTTTATCATAAGCCACAACTTTCTTCTTCTTGACTGGAACCTCAGGAACTTCAACTATACGAGTCGGTTGTTTCTTATGCTGCATCTCTTTGCAAATTTGAGGTTTTGATTTCCCTGTTGGATCTATTCCCATTGCACGAGCATATTTATAGAGAGTCTCAGTAGGAATAGTTGCACACTTTCTTCCAGGGTTTGGCTTTCCATTCCGTCGAAGTGCACCCTTTATGTGTTCACCTTCGACGTAGTATTTTATGCCTTCAAGTTCAAAGTTTGACTTGGGTTCTTTTGATCTGATGAGACTTGCACCAATCTTTGCGCACATCCTGGCTATCCCCATACCCTTGATAACTCCGGGGATTTGGTGTTTACGAGCCACCTCTTCAATCTGATCCTCAGTCAGACGTGAGCATTGTCGTCCTCCAATCTTGAGGACATCAATCGTACGACCCTTGTATGTCTGCTTCTCAAACTCAAGCTTTACTGGTTTCTCAACCTCTTCAACCTCTCCAATCTTAAAAAGCTCTTTGACAGACTTTGGAATCTGTAATCCCTTGTACGACTCTATCACAGTCTTACGTGATGACTCATTGATGGTTGGAATCTTGT
>Ga0194037_1001026_pt1 | contig 20906 bp, 20 predicted proteins | sample JunL306m_MetaG_FD_148653 | JGI IMG/M metagenome (GOLD analysis project Ga0194037, IMG submission 148653) | Anoxic zone freshwater microbial communities from boreal shield lake in IISD Experimental Lakes Area, Ontario, Canada - Jun2016-L304-6m | ecosystem: Environmental > Aquatic > Freshwater >...
TATGCAGAAGCAGTGAGATTGTATCGTTTATCAGCCGATCAGGGAAATGCGATGGCGCAAAACAACCTCGGCTTATGCTACGACGAAGGGCATGGTGTGAAGCAGGATTATGCAGAAGCAGTGAGATGGTACCGCTTATCTGCTGCCCAAGGCAATGCAAAGGCTCGTCAAAATCTCAGGGCACTTCTTAGTTCACTTGCTGAAGCTGCCTATTCTGGAAAATAGACTGTCTGACATATATTTTATCACCCATCAACCACTCCGCCCGTGAAAGTTATTAAACTCGGCAGATCGCCTGAAAACGATATTGTGATCAGCGAAAACTTTGTGTCACGACAGCATGCGCTGCTCATGATTGACAATAGTGGCAAGATTCGGATCAGAGATCTCGACTCCGCCAGCGGCACCTTTGTGAATGGCAACCGCATTCAGGAGGAGGCTCTCGCTCTGGATGATGATGTTCGTCTTGGAACGTACAGGCTTGACTTGCGGAGTTGCCTGGAGAGCGCAACTTCCAGCCAGCAGGATGCTTCTCAAGCTCCGTCAGGCGATATCCGAAAAACCATCACTATCGGCAGAAATCCATCGAACACCATTGTGCTGCCTTTTGGTGATGTGTCGGGCGACCATGCCGTTATTGTGGTGTATAAAAATGGTGAGGTGCTGCTCAAGGATAAAGGGTCAACGAACGGCACCAAAGTCAATGGTGTAACGGTAACGCAGAAAAAGCTGGTGAAGGGCGACACGGTTATGCTCAGCGCCAGCCATCAGGTGCTGTGGGAAGAGGCGGTGTACGGCAAGACAAGAAAAAAAATCCTGATACCAGCCATTGCGGTTCTTGTGCTGCTGCTCTGCGGTATCGGGATTTACGTTATGAAGGATAAAGTGATGCCGGTCAATGTGGCTGAAAAATACGCCAATGCCGTTGTGATCATTCGCCATGATTATGTCTATGAAGTTGACCCTGGGCTTGGCGATGGCAAAAAGGCATATTTTACCAAAACAGATAAAGGCTTTGAGCTCTACGATGTCAGAAAAAACAAGCCCGTCTCGATATTGGGTACCGGTTTTTTTGTCTCTCCGGATGGAAAAATTATCACTAACCGCCATGTTGCTCTGCCGTGGAATTATGATGAGAACAGTGATGCGCTTAAAGCGTATCTCGATAACGCAATTACTCTTGTTATTGCTCAGCTTGAGCAAAGCAAGTCACAAGCCATGATAAGAACGCTGCTTGGTCGTAAAAGCAACATATTTTCACTGATAAAAAACATCCAGGATTTGAGCAAGATAAAGATCACTGTCTCCGGCAAATCAATCTACCTCGGTGTGGGACTCAACGACACCTTTATTGATGCGGACTCAAAAAATGATTTTACAGGATGCCTCTTTTTGCGTGATTCAGGAGATAAGAAAATTGATGTTGCCATGATTCAGGTTAAAACTAAATCATTACCGGCAAAGGTGAAGGAGTACATTCATCTTGAGGATGCGGTGGTTGACAAACAGCTTCTGAAGCCGGGGATGAAACTGATCATGATCGGTTATCCCAGAGGGTTTGATTTTGGTCAGACCACTGAGGGGCTGAAAGTGAGCTTTCAGGAGGGGACGCTTTCAAGGGCCCCTGACGATATCAACATTGGTCACAATCTTCCAACCGTGCCTGGCGCAAGTGGTTCACCACTTTTTAACGTCAAGGGGCAGCTTGTTGGCATTACCAATGAACAGCTTGTTGATACACAGACGTTTAACCATGCAATTCTGGCAAAACATGCTGTAGAACTTTATCAATCAAAAAAATAGTCACAGCGTTATGACAAAGATTATAAAATGCGTGAATGGCCATCAGTTCGATGCCGATAAATCCAAAGAGTGCCCGAACTGCCCGAAAACAAACCTGTCGAAAAGCAGTGCTTCGACAAAGCCGATTACCGCAGGCGTGGCTAGCGCTGCTGTGGGTAACAAGACTGTGCCTGTTGGTTCAGCAAAAACCGCCATGCTTGCCGATTCATTTCCGGCAGAGACAACACGGGTGATCACCGATAACAAGACCCACATTCTGCAGGGGACAAGAATTTTCAGGGAGGACAAAGAGGCTGCAAAAGAGAGAAAGCTTGTCGGCTTTCTGGTCTCTTACGACCTCCATGAGCAGGGCAAAATGTTCAAGCTGTTTGAAGGCAAGAATCTCGTTGGATCCGACCGGATCTGCGATATTGCTCTTGAGAATGTGCCGGCAGTGTCGGGCAGGCACTTGACCATTTTGTATCGCAACGGGACGTTTTTGTTCAAGGATGAGTTTTCAACGAACGGCACCATCATTGACGGTGAGATGAAGAATGAGGGTCAGCTTGATCATAACTGCACGATAACCATCGGTGGCGTGAAGCTCCTGTTTATCATGGTGCCCTTTGATCTGCTGGGTGAGTAACATCCTGTGCTCTTGCACGCTCTTTTTACAATGTCAAGCCTGGAAACAATCATGAAGAATGTGCTTACCAGTTATGAAGTTGGAAATGCCACAGATGTTGGGCGGCTCCGCAAAGTCAATGAGGACTATTACGGTGCCATCAAGACGCTGAACGGCGATATTGTGCTGGTCTGTGATGGCATGGGTGGCCATGCAGGCGGGGAGACCGCTTCCCGTCTGGCGGTTGAGGCGATAGCGGCTTTTCTGAATGTCAGAATCTATCCTGAGCCACAGCAAGCGCTGAGTGATTCGATTGTTCATGCCAACAGGGTAATTCTCGATTATGCGGCTGAACATCCTGAATTAAAGGGGATGGGATCCACCTGTGTGGCGCTGCTGCTGACCAACGATTGCTGTTACTACGGGCATGTCGGCGACAGCCGGATATACCTCTACAGCCGGAACCGGTTGCAGCAACTGACTCGCGACCATTCGTTTGTGCAGTCACTGGTTGAAGCAGGCGCTATCAGCCGGAAAGATGCGGAGCATCATCCACGAAAAAATGAGGTCACCAATGTGCTCGGGCTTGATCGGATGGAGCTTCCCTCGCTTTGCAAGGAGCCATTCAATCCTCGCCAGGGCGACATCATGCTTCTTTGCAGCGACGGCCTGACCGGCATGGTGAGCGACGCAGAGATTGTTGAGGTTCTGCGCATGGAGAATTCACTCTATAACAAGGCCAAAGAGCTGGTGAAGCGTGCCAACCAGGCTGGCGGCCTCGACAACATTACCGTTCAGCTTGTGCAGTTCAACGGCGCTGAAGAGCGCAGCGACACTATCAGCCTCAATAAAAAAATGGTGCAGATAGTTGGAGCCATTCTTGTGTTGTGCGCTGTGACGTTTATGGTGTTCGGCAGCGGCATTGGCAAAAAAGTTTCGTCACTGTTTCAGGGAGGTGGCACGGTTACTGCGCCGGTGAGGGCGCCAGCGACAAAATCAGTCGCTCCTGTTTTGGGCAAAAAGCCTGCCAAGGGTGCAACGAGTGTGGCGCATGATTCTGTAACAAGGAAGCGGGCGGCTCCGCCTGCCAAAAAGAAACCTACAACACCTGTAGTGCCAAAAAAACAGCAAGTGAAGCCTGCGCCAAAGCCAGACGTTCCTAAAGCAGCGCCAAAACCAAAACCAGAGCCGGCGGATAGCGCAAACAACAAAAAAGGCGATAACGCTAAAGACGCTAAAAGCAATAAAGGCAATAAGAAGAGCAATGCCGCGAAGAGTAAAAAAAATGCAGCCGATTCAATAAAAAGCAACAACGTTGCACCAAAAAATAATAATTCTGCACAGAGTAATGATGCAACGAGTCGCACACAATAACCACCTGGTGACGGTTCGCCCGATTGAAACCTCGCGACACCAAAACTGACCAGCGCATAAACGATGGAAGAGCAATTTATACTGAAGTATCGCATAGAGCGTCTGCTTGGCGAAGGGGGGATGAGCAGGGTTTACCTTGGGGTGGACCCGACGACCGGTCAGCGGGTGGCCATCAAGGTTCTGCATCCGCATCTTGCAGAGCACGACAAGATTCGCGACCTTTTTCTTGTTGAGGCGCAGTCGCTGGCAAAGCTTGATCACCCCGACATTGTGATCCTGATTGACTACAACCCGGAGAAGTTGGTGCTGGTGCAGCAGTACATTGACGGGATGGATCTTGAGGAGTACATCACGCATCATCGCGGCCCGATTCCTGAAGAGGAGGCGAAGGTGCTCTTCTGCAAGCTGCTGGAGGCTTTTGCATACGTGCACAACAACAAGGTTATCCATCGCGACATCAAGCCAGCCAATATCCTGATGACGCGGGGAAACCGTATCAAGGTCGTGGATTTCGGTATAGCGAAAGACACGGAATCGGGTCGCAACACCAGTACCGGCACTCGCATGGGAACGGTGGCCTACATGAGCCCGGAGCAGATTAACAGCAAGCCGGGCGAAAAGATAGATTTCCGTACCGACATTTACTCGCTGGGTGTGTTGCTGCACCAGATGCTGACGGGCAAGGCGCCTTACGATTCTGATCATGAATCGGACTTCGAGATTTCCCGGAAAATCGTGCAGGAGCCATTGCCGAGAATGAGGAGCACCTACGAGTATGTGTGTCGCCAGGGATGCAGGCGGTTGTTGACAAGGCAACGGCAAAGGATCGCACCAAACGTTATCAGAGCTGCGAGGAGTTCATGCAAGCCATCAAGGCGCTTAAGCCAGCGCCATCATCAGCGGCGGCTGATTGGCAGGAAAGGCTGCGCGATATTGTCCGTGACAAGCGGGTTATTGCTGGCGTGGTCATGGTTTTGCTGGTGGCGCTTGGTGTGTTCGGGTTCAGTAGTTCGCCAAAGCGTGTGGAACCGCCAGCGGAGCTGCCAGTTGAGGCGCCGGTAGCTGTCAGCCCGCCGCCTGTGCCTGCCAAAATTCCTGCGGTGCCAGCTCCAGTCATTCCCGCACCCGTACCTGCTCCCCCCGTTCCAGAAGCTGCGCCAGCGCCACGGGAGTTTGCAATTGGTGACGAGTATGGCGGAGGCATTATTTTTTGGCTTGACACCAAAGGTCATCGTGGCTTGATTGCCGCCAAACACGACATCAACAAGAGGTATACCGATAAGTGGGATGGACAATCATATACGGGGGGGGTATAGCTGGAGCACAAATCAGTACAAGAATGAAAACGAAGATGATTATGCGTACCAAAGCGTTGGCGGTACTGCTGAGGGAATGAACACAGGCAAGCAGAATACCATGAGGATACTGAAAAAATATCCAGCAGAACTTTATCCGAACAGTGCTGCTGCAGTAGCACGAGCGTATCAACGTGATGGGTATAAGGATTGGTTTTTGCCGAGCAAGGAAGAAATGATGAAATTATACCGTAATAAAAGTGCGGTTGGCGGTTTTTCCGACTACGTCTACTACTGGAGTTCTACGGATTTCAGCGCATACAACGCGTGGATCCAGTACTTCATCAATGGCATCCAGTACTACTTCAACAAGAACTACATATTGTGTGTTCGGGCTTTTATCTATTGATCTATTTAACCATTAAGGGGGTACCGGGGGCAAAGCCCCCAGTGGGAATTTTTTTTGAATTCTATATATTTTCGTTTTAATACGCCAGTCACCAAGTAGTGCGAAGCACCTATCGAGGCGTACTCGGCGACTGGCAAATTGGTGTGTACACGCTGACCGACGATGTGGAGATATTGATTGATGTTGATCGGACGTTCGGTAGCGCAAAGCGCGTATCGAAACGACCGATGGATCGTTTGAGTTAATCAGGCAGCAGATTTCAAGGTTGCCGGGATTATGAACCATGATGTTTTCCATAGTTGCAGAATAATACCTATACTTCTACCACAAATGTATGCATTCGACAAAAGGGGAACTTAGGATGTTGTTAAGCACTTCGATAAGGATCAATCAGGAGCTTTACGAACAAGCGAAACAAGACGCTATAGTGGAGCATCGTTCTATTTCAGGTCAGATAGAGTTTTGGGCACGGGTAGGTCGGGCTGCGCTTGACAACCCGGATTTGCCGGTCACTTTTGTTGCGGAGTCGTTGGCATCTTTAGCCGAACCACGGGAACACTCTACACCGTTTGTGCCTCGGAGTGCTCAGCAATGATTTGGTCAGTCAGGCAAACGCGAAGATTTGCACGACAATACAAAAAGCTTCACGACAACACCGCTGGAGATGTGGACTCTGCTGTTGAGGTGGTACGTCAAAATCCTGATATCGGAGAACGAAAAAAGGGTGATCTGGCAGCATTGTACGCTTATAAGTTCCGCAGCTCAGGCCAGTTGTATTTGCTTGGCTATTCGCTGGATGAGAGTGTTCGGCTGGTTTACCTTGAAGCCGTTGGGCCACACGAAAACTTTTATCGGGATTTGAAACGATAAACGGTAAAAACTCACTACTGATGGTACCGTTGTTCTTGAGAATATTGAGGCGATGGATGCGTGTTCTTTATAATGCTTATCAATTGAAGAATATATAGTGTTATGCTTAAAGAAAAGGGGAAAGCAGTCATCCTTCTCAGCGGCGGCATGGACAGCCTTGTCACCACAGCAATTGCCCATGCGCAAGGCTTTGTACTTGCAGCTATGCATGTGAATTACGGGCAGCGCACCTGGCAGAAGGAGCTGGAGTCGTTTCGTGCTATCTGCGGCCACTACCATATAGAGCAGTGCCTGGAGGTCAATGCGGATTTTCTTGCCCAGATTGGTGGCTCTTCGTTGACCGACTACTCGATGTCGGTGAGTGGCGCCGACCTTCAGGGCATTCAGGGTTTTTCGATTCCAACCAGTTATGTGCCATTCCGCAACGCAGGTTTTCTTTCCATGGCGGTGAGTTGGTCGGAGGTGATTGGTGCCGGCAAGATTTTTATCGGCGCAGTTGAGGAGGACTCTTCAGGCTATCCCGACTGCCGGAAGGTATTTTATGATGCTTTCAACAAGGTTATAGAGTTTGGTACGAAGCCGGAAACAAACATCGAAATCCTCACGCCGCTTATTGAAATGCAGAAGTCTGAAATTGTCCGTAAAGGGATAGAATTAAAGGTGCCCTTCAATCTGAGCTGGTCGTGCTATAAAAGCGAAGGAAAAGCGTGTGGCCTCTGCGACAGTTGCGCCAGGAGGCTTCGAGCGTTCGAGCTTGCGGGAGTTCGTGATCCAATTGACTATGAAGAGCGCCCTCACTATATTGCTTGACATTTGCTAATTTAATTTCTAAGTCATGAAATCTGTTAAATCGTTGAGTGAACGTTATTCCTCTTCAGAGTCGCTCACGGCGCGGTTGACTCTGTCGTTTACGCTTATGGCGGCGATCTGGACCCTTGGGCTTGTCGGCCATTTCACGCCACTTCTTGAATGGCCCGCTCTTTTTCTCTATGTTATCGGTTCTATTGGGCTTGTGCTGTATCGGGGGAAAAGCACTGGTGAATGGCGGGAGATGTATCTTGCCGGTGGAGATCTCCGGAAGTCTCTGATGTGGGGTGGCATTGCTGGCGCGGTGCTGTTCTGTATGGATATCATCAATACGGTGATGTACTATAAAAACGGTGGCGCCCCGATGGTGCAGATGGAGTTTCTTCTGGTGAATCGTTCATTGCTCTTCCTTTTTCCGGTGCTCGTTCTGGCCGAAGAGTTTCTCTGGCGGGGAATCATGTTTTCTGCCTTGATCGAGCGCGGGATTAACAAACATTTGACGGTTTTTTTAACAGCACTCTTCTACGTTGTCAACCATTTTGCCGTGGCGCCTGTCGGAATGAAAGAGCGGGCGCTTATGGGTATGATGGCTTTTCCGATTGGCATTTTGGGTGGTTATCTTGTTTTGAAAACAAAGAATGTATGGGGGAGTGTTCTTGTACACCTTATTACCATGATTTCGATGGTGCTTGATATTTTTGTTATTCCACAACTTTTGTTCTGATTGACAGGCTCCGTTATGACGCAAAACAGAATTACCACCCGTTTGCAGCAGGACAAAAAGCTGCTGATTGCCTATTACATGCCGGAGTTTCCGGTTGTCGGAGCCACGCTTCCGGTGCTTGAGGCGCTTGAAAAGAGCGGGGCTGATATTATCGAGCTTGGCATGCCCTACTCCGACCCGATCGGGGATGGGCCGGTTATTCAGGAGGCGGCACACATTGCTATCCGCAACGGTGTGACGATCAAACATCTTCTTGAGCTTGTTCGGCGTGCCAGGAAGGGCGAAGGATGCAAAAAGATTACCGCTCCAATTCTTCTGATGGGTTACTGTAATCCCGTGATTGCTTATGGGCCGGCTTGTTTTCTTCGTGATGCTGTTGAGGCTGGAGTTGATGGTGTGCTTATTCCCGACTTTCCTCCTGAAGAGGCGGAGGACTTTCTCGCACAGGCCAAAGGATATGGACTGACGGTGGTCTTTCTTGTCTCACCGGTAACTCCTCCTGAGAGGATAGAGCTTATTGACAGCCTTTCAACCGATTTTTCATACTGCCTTGCCGTGAATGGAACAACCGGCACGTCCAAGCTTTCTGATGGGTCAACAGAGGCTGTTGTGGACGAATACCTGAAAAGGGTACGCCAGCATACACGTAAAAAATTTGTTGTCGGGTTTGGTATAAGGGATAAGTCCCGAGTCCAGTATATGTGGAATCTGGCTGACGGGGCCGTTGTGGGTACGGCACTTCTGCAGCATATCGCAGGTTCTTCAACTCCTGAAGAGTGTGCCCGTCTTGCTGGCGAGTTCTGGAAAACACTACGGTAGTTTTCTATGGACAGTTCACCCTCCGTCGATATCATTATTCCTCATTTCAAGAGGCGGGACATGCTGGAGCGATGCCTTGACTCGCTTGAAAAAACCAGCTATCCCTCAATGAGTATCCTGGTGGTGGATAATGGCGGATCGCAGGCAGGCCTTGTTTTTCTCGTCAAACGCTACAGGAACGCCCGGCTTCTGAGGCTTCCGGAAAACAGAGGGTATGCCGGTGGCTGCAATGAAGGGCTTAAACACTCTTCAGCCGATTATGTTGTTTTTATGAATGATGATACAGAGCACGATCCCTTGTGGCTTGACTCTCTTGTCAGTGCGGCTCTTGAAGATACAGATACAGGGGCCCTACAGCCGAAAATCCTTTCGCTGAAAGATTATAACAAAGGAAAAAAGGTTTTTGAGTATGCCGGTGCTGCTGGTGGGATGATTGACCGCATGGGATATCCCTGGTGTCTTGGTCGAACATTCTCAACGATTGAGCTTGACAGGGGTCAGTATGACGATGGGCAGGATATTTTCTGGGCATCGGGAGTTGCCATGTTCGTAAAACGAAGCGTTGCTGAAGAGCTGGGCGGGTTTGACGAGGAGTTTTTCATGCAGATGGAAGAGATTGATCTCTCCTGGCGTATGAAGCTTGCAGGCTACCATGTCCGTTCGGTTCCCTCATCAGTCGTGCTGCACGAAGGGGGCGCATCACTTCAGGGTGGTACGGCGGAAAAAATTTATTTCAACCACCGCAATAACCTCGCCATGATCCTGAAGAACCGGAGCATGGCAGGTCTCTTGTGGGTAATTCCATTAAGACTATTGCTTGAGGTTTTCGCTGGACTTTATTACCTCACACAGTTTCCCCGAGCGCTGAAAAAATCAGGCGCAGTCTTTCGTGCGCTGGCTTATAATATCCGGAACCTTGCCTGTACCATCAAGAAACGTCAAAAGGTGCAGGCGATGAGAATCGTTGGCGACCGTACCATTTTTAGCCAATTTCCGATATCACTGATTGCTCAAAGGTAATGCTGTCTCGTTGTTTGCTTCCGCCTTTTTTTTCATTGCCGACAACATGATAGGGCAATCGCGGTGCTGAACATTTCTGACAGCGAACTGTGGAGCATAAAAATCCGGTTTTACTTCAGCTTTATAAGTAAGAAATGTTCCGGCTCCCTGAGGGTAATCAACCAGAAGCCACTCGCCCTTATAGACTTTGAAATCACCGGTGATTTGCTGAAAACAGAGGCGCGTCAAGTTTTCTCCCCAAACTTTCATTTTTATATAGACCTCTTTCTGGAAAATAAACATCCTGGTCTTTCCTTTTTCAAACATCACCTTTTCATTGCCGTTATCAGAGAGTATTCCGCTATCGATAATATTCGGTACAAAAAATTTGTGATTGTTATAATCGGTGAGAACTTCCCAGACCTTTTTTGGAGATGCTGCGATATATATTTGTCCCTGAACGCCGGTAACTCCATCTTCAAGGTTCGAAAGTGCAACAATGACTTCTCCGTTTAACAGTTTTGTCTTTTCTCCGGATAAAGAATCAGGAGTTACCGTCGTTATGGGCAGTGCCATGGCGGAATGAGAAAGAAAAACAAACAACACAGCCATGAAGGGCAGGATGAAGTGTTCTCCCAGTCGGATAAATCTCAGCATCTCTATAAGTTCCAGGTTGCTTATTACTGTTTTGATGGGGCAAGATGCCCCCACTTTACCATGTCATGTACAGTCTCAATCATGCTCTCCCTGGCCGCCATGAAGGAGAGACCAAGTTCCCGCATAATTTTCGAATTGTCATAGCGCAAAGTTCGCCCAATGTTAGTACGGATATACATGCCGGTATTCTTTGGCTGTGTAAAAGAGAGGGCTTTCATGAGCAGTGAGCCTGCTGAGCCCGAGAGGTCAACTTTTGGAAGTGCGTAGGTGTCAAAACCAGATGATTTCAGCAGCGCTACCAGCTCTCTCATGTGCATTGCCTTGTCAGCGCAAAGGAAACGTCCGCTTGCCGTATCGGTTTCCATGGCAAGAATGTGTGCTTTTGCCGTGTCCCGCACATCAACAAAGCCCCAGTTAAGATCCATAATTCCCGGATAGACGCCACTCATGATATCACGGATCATACCGTTGGAGGTATTGAGCGAAGAGGAGAGCGAGGGGCCGATTACCAGAACAGGATTGATGACGACAAGATCAAATGCCGGTCGTTTTCTCATGATGAAATCCCATGCCTCGCGTTCTGCAAGTGTTTTAGAATAGTGATAGGGATTGCGATCGAGGGAAGACATGATATTCCAGTCTTTCTCAGTAAATACTTTTGTGCTTTCAGGTTCATCAGTAATTGCCGCAATTGAGGAGGTAAAAATCAATCGTTTGATGCTGCCGGATTTGATGCAGCTTTCAAGAACGTTTTCGGTACCTGTAACTGCGGGATCAACAAGATCAATCTGCGGATTTTTTACATTGATTTTATAGGGGCTTGCGGTGTGCATCACATATTCGCATCCTTCGATGACGCGGTCATAGGCTCCGGCAACAAGCAGGTCAGCTATAACCAGTTCAAGTCGCTCCTTCGCACCGGGCAGACCCAAAAGGAAAGGATAGTGTTCAGGGCTTTTGCGTACCGTTCCCCTGACGCGATATCCACGTTCAAGCAATTCTCTGATGATATGGGCCGCAATAAATCCGGAAGCTCCGGTAACGCACACTGGTTTATTGGTCTTCATTATTTATTTCCAAGTGAATGGCTGCAGGTGAAACAGCCGCTATCAAGCAACTTCCTGCATTTCGATGTGAAAATCGTAAAGACTTTTGATGCGTAATATACATTACATAATGAAACTCTCCAACGAGTCTCTTTGCTGTGTTCTGGCGTGGTTTTACTGGTAGAAAAATAAATTTCTTGTTATCCCAGAAGCGGCTCAGCGTGGATGATGACTCTGCCTGCATCGCTCAGGTCATGGTAGATAGCTCCTTCAAGCTGGCTGGTGAGTGAGTGTACCTCTTCAAGAAGTGCGTCATCATTAAATGAGCAGTGCAACGTAATAAAGAGCTTCTGTTGTTCAGTTTTGCGGATCTGTATGTCATGAACGTTCTGGATTTTTTCGATGCTTTTCGATGCATTGACAATCATGCTGCGTACGTGCTCTTCCTCTTCTGACGAGACGGAGTTTGTGGTGCGTTCATCATAACGGAGCGGATCAAGATGAATGCAGATATCAAGCTCTCCGTCAAACTCACTGCGCAGTTCATCTTCAAGTGCGGTAACAGTATAGTGGGCCTCTTTTATCGTCAGGCGCTGATCAATTTCGACATCAAAAGTAATTTGTTTTTTTTGTCCTGAGAGGCTTGTTGAAATGTTGTGGGCGTGAAGGTTATGGTTCAGGCCGATGACATGCACCCGTTCAGCGATGGTTTCGTTGTTGAGTGCTATGGGTCTTGTGTTGATGGTGATATCGCCAACAGGAAACTCTTCGCGCACTTTCTGTTCTATATTGGCGCAGATCGCTTGAACTTTTTCCACCGAAAGAGTTCGGTTGACACAGACGGCCATTTCAATGAAGACCTGCGGTCCTGTCGGTTTTACCCTGATCTTGTCGATGGCGATAACTCCGCTGATCGTCATGGTTATCTCTTCAATTCGCTCAGCAAGTCCTTCAGGTGCAGCGTCAATCAGGACATCAATAGTTTTTTTCCCAAGACTGAATGCGGCCCAACCTACCAGCACGGCCACGGCAATACCAGCAACAGCATCAGCCCATGTAATGCCCAGGGAGACGAAAATTAGTCCGACGAGAACTACTGCCGAACTGAGAATATCAGAACTGAAATGGAGGGCATCAGCTTCAAGCGCCTGGCTGTTGGTCTCTTTTGCAACTTTTTTCAGCGCCCTTGAACGGGAAAAATCGACAACAATGGAAATGACCATAATGGCAATAGCATACCATTTGACCTCGATTTCCGTTGTTCCAGCAATCAGTCGTTCTGATGCGGCATAGATAATCCACAAGCTCGTTATCACAAGAAGGCCGGTTTCAATGAGCGCCGAGACGCTTTCAACCTTGGCATGTCCGTAGTGGTGTTTGCTGTCGGCAGGTTTATCGCTCACTTTGACGGCGAACAAGGTCAGGGATGCAGCGCCAAAGTCCAGTGCCGAATGTGCTGCTTCCGAAATAATGCCGATGCTGCCGGTCATAATGCCCACAACAAGCTTCATTACGGTAAGAAAGAGGCTTGCCGTTACCGAGGAAAGTGCAATATTTTGTTTTTTCTGACTCTGTTCCATTCAGGGTTGTATGATCTTGACAAGAGCATTTCAAAAGCTCAAGTGTATATATAGCTATAAACCAACGGTGCAGGCCATACCAGTAGTAATCCGGTTTAATCCTGCATTAAAAGGATGAATTACGTTCGACTTGTAATGTACACAAGAGAATTGAGACAATCCTGAAATTTTTGCTGTGTTGCAACATTCCTGGAATCCAGCCGACCATTAATCTTCCACAAATCCAAAACCCTTGGTTATATTTGCAGAGATAGCTTAATAGGGTGTTAAGGTTATGGATGCCTGTGATTTGAGGATGGATGTATTGTGCATACGAACCGCTTTCGGTTTTGTTTCTCTAACTTATTGCTTTACAAGCGAATAATGAAAATCGGAATATCCTGTCATCACACCTATGGTGGAAGCGGAGCAATCGCCACTGAGTTGGGCAAGGCGCTTGCAATGAAAGGCCATACTGTCCATTTTTTCAGCAAGGAGGCTCCGTTCAGGCTGGGTGCTTATTCCCGCAACATTTTCTACCACGAGGTTGAAGTGATGCATTATCCGCTGTTTGACGCTCCTTTTTATTCACTTGCCCTTGCATCCAAGATTGCGGAGGTCGCTTATTATGAAAAGCTTGATGTGGTACATGCCCATTATGCGATACCTCATGCCCTGAGCGCTATGCTTGCCCTGCAGATACTGGAAAACAAGTGTGCGGAGTCAAAGTGTTTCAAAGTGGCAACCACGCTTCATGGCACTGATATTACTGTTGTTGGTGCTGACCGGGGGATGCATGAGGTTGTCAGGCTGGCCATCAACAAATCTGATGGTGTGACGGCCGTTTCCGGCTACCTGAAAGATGAAACAGTAAGGATGTTCAATCCAAAAAAAGAGATCACGGTTATTCCAAATTTTGTTGATACATCGATTTTTTTTCGTTCTCCTAAACAGGATATCTGCGAACAGCTTAACATCAGGGATGAAAAGATTATCATTCATATCTCCAATTTCAGGCCAGTGAAATGTATTGGCGATATTGTCCGGATTTTTTATGCCGTAAGCCAGAGTACCAATGCCATGTTATTGCTTGTGGGCGATGGTCCGGAACGGAGTGAAGCTGAGATTCTCGTGCGTCAGTTTGGCATTGGTGAACGGGTAAGGTTTCTCGGCAAGCTGCTTGATATTGTTCCGTTGCTTTCCATAGCGGATCTTATGCTGATGCCGAGCAATGCAGAATCTTTTGGTCTTGCAGCGCTTGAGGCCATGGCATGTGGTGTGCCGGTTGTGGCTACTATGGCGGGAGGATTTCCGGAATTTATTGTTTCCGGTGAACACGGCTATCTGCTTGCCCCGGGAGATGTAGAGGGTATGACAGAAAAAGCTATTCTTCTGCTTTTAGACCACGACCACTGGCTTGAGTGTTCCGAAGCATGTGTCCAGCAGGCAAAGCGATACGAGACCGCTTTGCTTGTTGAACAGTATGAAACGTACTATATGAGGCTGCTTGCAGAAGTGTAGCAGCCTCTGATTTTCCTCTTTTTAGTACTGTTTGGTCGTAAGGAGTACCGTCCGGTATTTTTCAAGGTTTTCGAGCACCTCTCCTGTGCCTCTTGCAACAGCCGTCAGGGGATCTTCGCTGATATGCACGGCAAGTTTTGTCTCTTCGTTGATTCTTTTGTCGAGTCCTTTGATCAGTGAGCCACCACCGGCAAGAAAGAGGCCGCGATCAAGAATGTCGGCGGAGAGTTCCGGTTTGGTTACTTCAAGGCTTTTTTTGATCGAAGTGATGATCTGGCTGATTGGGGTGGCAATAGCTTCCCTGATGGTGGCTGAGTTAACCTCCCGCTCTTCAGGAAGGGCGGTCACAAGATTTCTGCCCCTGACCATCATGGTCAATTCTTTATCGAGCTTGTAGGCGGAGGCAATCTTTATTTTGACGTCTTCAGCCGTACGTTCACCGATGGCCAGATTGTAGGCTTTGCGGAAGTGACGGACAATTGCGTTGGTGATATCGGTTCCGGCAACCCGAAGAGATTCACCGGATGCAATGCCACCGAGTGATATAACTGCAATTTCCGTTGTTCCTCCCCCGATATCGACAATCATATTGCCCATAGGCTCCTTGACGTCAAGGCCGATGCCGATTGCTGCCGCCATAGGTTCAGTGACCAGATAAACTTCTCTGGCTCCGACATGCTCCGCGGAGTCGCGCACCGCTCTTTTCTCAACCTCGGTGATGCCAGAAGGGATGCCGATAACCATACGGCGAATGCCGAATGAGAACTGCGTTTTGGTTTTATTGATCAAGCCCTTGATCAGCTCTTCCGTTGCTTCATAGTCAGCTATGACGCCATTGGCAAGCGGTCGGATGGTGACAATGCCGGGGTGGGTTTTTTCATGCATGAGAAGGGCCTCGTGCCCGATAGCCACAATTTTACCTGTATTGCGTTCGCGGGCAACTATGGATGGTTCATTTAAAACGACACCTTTACCCCGGATAAAAATCAATGTGTTTGCTGTTCCGAGATCAATGGCGATATCTCTGAACAGATTACTGAAAAAGCTCATGTTAACATGGTTCTATATGCTGTAGTCATAGTGGCTTGGAATGGAGCTGATTCAGGCTATATTCCAAGGTTTCAACTGAACTCACAAGGTAGTTAATGGAACTTTTTTTTCAAATGAAAAGAGTGTTTCATTTGCTATTTTTTTTAAGTCAGATAACCAAACATCAGTAAGAAGTGTTAAAACTCTATCGTTTTGCTGAAGAACGTTCAGCCTTGAAAGAGCAATTGAGTCGGAGCGTTACTTTTGATTCTTCTGCTCAGTCTACGGTTGATGAGATTCTGCAACAGATCCGCCAGAATGGAGATCGAGCTGTGCTGGACTATACCGAGCGCTTTCAGGGCATCAGGTTGTCGGCTATGATGGTCTCACCAGATGCCATACAGGAGGCCTATCGGCATGCTGATCCGGGTTTTCTTGCGGTACTTGAAGAAGCGTATGCCAATATTGTTATGTTTCACCAGCATGAGGTGGAGAAAAGTTTTTTTTATGAAGCAGAGGGAGGCGTGGTGCTCGGTCAACGGGTAACACCCATGGAAAAGGCTCTGCTTTATGTGCCGGGCGGAAAGGCATCCTATCCCTCCTCCCTGCTTATGAATGCTGCGCCAGCCAAAGTGGCAGGGGTAAAGGATATTTTCATGACTACCCCCTGTGATGCTTCGGGAGAGGTGAGTTCCAATATTCTTGCCGCTGCTGCGGTGGCCGGAATCAGTTCTGTCTACAAACTTGGCGGAGCCCAGGCCATAGCCGCGTTTGCTTATGGAACAGAATCCATTCCGAAAGTCGATATTATTACCGGGCCGGGTAACAAATATGTTGCACTGGCCAAAAAACAGGTGTTTGGGCATGTCGCTATCGACAGTATAGCGGGCCCCTCTGAAGTGGTTATTATTGCGGACGAATCAGCGAATCCAGACTTTATTGTGCTTGACCTGTTTGCTCAGGCAGAGCATGATCCCGATGCATCAGCCGTACTGATCACTCCATCCGAGTCGTTGGCTTCGGCTGTTCAGAAGTGTGCCGAAGCACGTCTGCCGGCAATGCTTCGCAAGGAAATTATAGCTTCCTCCCTTCAGCAAAACGGTGCTCTTGTGCTTGTCGGTTCGCTCGAAGAGGCCTGCACGGTCTCCGATATGATCGCACCGGAGCATCTGGAGCTTCATGTTGAGCATCCCTGGGATATTCTTCCGTTCATTCATCATGCCGGTGCACTATTTATGGGAGGGTACTCCTGCGAAACGGTCGGTGATTATTTTGCTGGTCCGAACCATACGCTGCCGACTAATGGTACCGCACGGTTTTTTTCACCGCTTTCTGTTCGCGACTTTGTCAAGCACACCTCAATTATTTCCTATTCAAAACAGCAGTTGCGCCGGTCTGGAGAAAAAATTGCCGCTTTTGCTGATTATGAAGGTCTTCAGGCTCATGCTGAGGCCGTCCGGGCAAGATTGAGAACGCTATGAGAGTCAGCGACTTTGATTACGAACTGCCTGAGGAGAAGATTGCCAAATATCCGCCATTGGAGCGAGGTTCTACCCGTCTTCTGATGCTGGATCGTGCTTCGGGTGCTCTTGTCCATGAGTTGTATGCTGGTCTTGATACTTTTCTTCAAGCGGGTGATCTGCTTGTTCTTAATAATACCAAAGTGGTCAGGGCAAGGCTGTTTGCCTTCAAGCCTACCGGAGCAAAGATTGAGCTGATGCTTCTTGAAAAGCATCAGGGGGAGCAAAATCTGGTGCTTTACCGGGGGAAACTGAAAAAAGGAGACAAGCTTGAGACGCATGGTTGTGAACTGCTTGTTACCGATATTATCGATCAAGGAATTGCCCGCATTGAGATGTCGGAAGGAGGAGAGTTAACTGAGTTATTTGACCATTTCGGTGGGGTGCCTATCCCGCCTTATCTCAAACGAGATGCTGAAGAGGTTGATCTGGAGCGTTATCAGACCCTGTTTGCCCAATTGCCTGGCTCTGTTGCAGCGCCGACGGCTTCCCTGAACATGACAGAGGAACTGCTTGAAAAGCTGCGTCGCAAGGGTGTTGACGTTGTTACACTCACGCTTCATGTTGGTCTTGGAACCTTTCTGCCCATCAGAGTGGAGTCATTTCATGAGCATGTCATGCACCGTGAGTTTTATTCGATACCCCCGGAATCCGCTGAAAAAATCCGGAGAGTCAAAGCCTCTGGCGGAAGGATTGTTGCCGTTGGGACCACCGTTACCAGGGCACTTGAACATGCCGGGAAGCGCATTGAAAGCGTTTCGGTGAGTGAAACTCTGACCGGTGAAGCTGATATCTTTATCTATCCCGGGTATCAATTCCGGATTATTGATGCTCTTCTTACCAACTTTCATGCGCCACGATCAACGGTATTGATGCTTGCCTCTGCATTTGCTGGTCAGGATAATCTACGGAATGCCTACAGGGAAGCGCTTGAAAAAGAATATTTATTTCTCAGTTACGGTGACAGCATGTTGATTTGCTAAAATTTTGTTGTGTATATTTTTCCGTAACTCATTGTATGCCTTAAAGAAGCCGAATTGATTGTCTTTCTTGCCTGAAGAAATTAGGCATTCCGGGCCATGCCGCTCCCCGCTTTTTTTGCTTTTAAAAGGGAGGTGTGGTATTTTTAGTGCTGTTTTTTATTGCATCACGGGGCATTTCTTTTGCGTTCATTATTACGACGTTTATTTGTTTCAAACATACACTAACCGAGGGAGATTTATCTTATGAGTCTTGTAGACCAATATCGTGCGCATACTGCAGAGCGTGCGAAGCTCAGCATTCCACCATTACCGTTAACTGCTGAACAGGCCCGATTGCTTGTTGGACTGCTCCAGCAGGATATTGTTGAGGAAAAAGAGTATCTGCTTGAGTTATTTCGCAATCATATCAGTCCTGGAGTTGATGATGCCGCATTTGAAAAGGCGGCATTTCTTGATGGTATTCTTAAAGGTGATATCCGCTGTAGTGTGATCAATACTATCGATGCGGTGAGAATTTTGGGTACCATGCTGGGAGGTTATAATGTCAAGCCTCTGGTCGATGCGCTCAGTCATAATGATCCGGCTATAAGTCGCGAAGCTGCGGCAATGTTGAAAAAGACCCTTTTGGTTTATGACATGTTTGACGTTGTTGTTGATCTCTCAAAAAGCAACCCTTATGCGGAAGAAGTGCTCAAATCGTGGGCAGAAGCCGAATGGTTCACCTCAAAGCCGTTTCTGCCTGAAAAAATGACCCTTACGGTTTTCAAGGTGCCAGGTGAGACCAATACCGACGATCTTTCACCGGCAAGTGAGGCCTTTACCCGCAGCGATATTCCCCTTCATGCACGTTGTATGCTTGGCATCAAAATTACTGATCCTCTTGGAACCATTGCTGAGTTGAAGACAAAAGGTTATCCGCTCGCCTACGTCGGCGATGTTGTCGGTACCGGATCAAGCAGGAAGTCGGGTATCAACTCGGTTCAGTGGCATATCGGCAACGATATTCCCGCCGTACCGAATAAACGCACCGCGGGCGTAGTTATTGGAAGTACCATTGCTCCGATTTTTTTCAATACGGCTGAGGATTCAGGGGCCTTGCCAATTCAGGCTGACGTGTCGGCTCTGGAAATGGGCGATGTCATTGAGCTTGATCTTGCTAAAGGAACAATAGTCAAGAGCGGTGAGGTTGTCGCACGTTTTGACCTTTCTCCAAATACGATCAAGGATGAGGTGCGTGCCGGGGGACGTATTCCATTGATCATCGGCAGAAACCTGACAAGAAAGGCAAGAAAGGCCCTCGGTCTTGGGGAAGAGAGCTTCTTTATGCGTCCCGAACAACCAGCGGACAGCGGAAAAGGGTTTACTCTTGCACAGAAAATGATCGGCAAGGCTTGCGGTCTGTCTGGTGTTCGTCCGGGGATGTATGTTGAACCGGAAACCTTGACGGTTGGTTCGCAGGATACAACGGGAGCTATGACTCGTGATGAGGTAAAGGAGTTTGCCGCGTTGAGCTTCAGCGCCGATCTTCTGATGCAGAGCTTCTGCCATACATCTGCCTATCCAAAGTCTTCTGATGTAAAGATGCACAGAAGTCTTCCATACTTTATCATGAGCAGGGGCGGTGTGTCGCTTAAACCCGGAGACGGGGTTATCCACACCTGGTTGAACCGTATGGTATTACCCGATACGCTCGGTACCGGCGCTGACTCCCATACCCGTTTTCCTGTCGGAATTTCATTTCCCGCGGGCTCCGGCCTTGTCGCTTTTGCTGGCGTTACAGGAACCATGCCGCTTAATGTTCCCGAATCGGTTCTTGTGCGTTTTACAGGGGAGTTGCAGAAGGGGATTACGCTGCGTGATCTTGTCAATGCCATTCCTTATGAGGCCATCAAACGTGGATTATTGACCGTTGAAAAGAAAGGCAAGAAGAATGTCTTTGCCGGGCGTATTCTTGAAATAGAGGGGCTGCCGAAGCTCAAGGTCGAGCAGGCCTTTGAACTGAGTGATGCTTCAGCAGAACGAAGCGCTGCCGCCTGCACAGTCCGTCTTGACAAAGAGCCTGTCATTGAATATCTCAGCTCGAACATCAAATTGCTCGAACAAATGATTGAGCAGGGTTATGGTGACCCTGATACACTTCAGCGTCGTATTGGCAAAATGCAGGATTGGCTTATGAATCCCTCGCTTCTCGAACCAGATGCTGATGCGGAGTATGCAGCGGTTATAGAGATTGATATCAGTCGTATTACAGAGCCGATTCTTGCCTGTCCCAATGACCCGGACGATGTCAAGACTTTAAGTGAGGTTCTCAGAGATGAGAAAGCGCCGAAAGTTATTGATGAAGTGTTTGTTGGAAGTTGCATGACCAATATCGGTCATTTCCGTGCTCTCGGCGAAATTTTAAGGGAGAGGGGAGTTGTTCCTGTCAAGCTTTGGATTGTTCCACCCACGAAGATGGATATGAAAAAACTTGTCGAGGAGGGCTACTATTCTATTTTTGGAGCTTCCGGGGCCAGGATTGAGCAGCCTGGCTGTTCACTCTGTATGGGCAATCAGGCAAGAGTTGCCGATAATGCTGTGGTATTTTCTACCAGTACAAGGAACTTCGATAACCGTATGGGCACTGATGCCCAGGTCTATCTGGGCTCTGCAGAGCTTGCTGCAGTTTGCGCGCTTCTTGGTCATCTGCCCAACAAGGATGAATATATGGAGGTTGTCAACCGCCATCTTTCAGGAGATAAGGAAAAGAATATTTATCAATATCTTAATTTCCATGAACTCGAAAAAGCAGAATTAGAGTTGCTTGTTGAATAAAAAAATCATTTATTAAGGCGGGATGTGGGAAATTTTTGCATATTCCGCCTTACAGTAGGCTTTTGAAAAGTCA
>Ga0194037_1001027_pt1 | contig 20890 bp, 18 predicted proteins | sample JunL306m_MetaG_FD_148653 | JGI IMG/M metagenome (GOLD analysis project Ga0194037, IMG submission 148653) | Anoxic zone freshwater microbial communities from boreal shield lake in IISD Experimental Lakes Area, Ontario, Canada - Jun2016-L304-6m | ecosystem: Environmental > Aquatic > Freshwater >...
GGTAGTGGCCGGATCCCCGCTGCGCAAGCCGCCGTGCAAGCCTGCAGGATCTGCGGCAACCCAGACGTGACCGAATCCCGCAACGAGACCACAGCGAACCATCGATGTTTCGTGCCTGCTGGTTGCTGTTGGCCATGGTCTTCTGTTCCGGCCTGGCGTCCGTCTTACGGAGCGCCTCGTGCCATGGCAAACCCAACGCCGCAGCCAGTCGCCGGGCGAAATCCGGCACCAGATCCGGATGCCGGAGCGAGGGCACGCAAGTCACCCACGTCGGCGCGGGTTGTGGATTCCAGGTGCAATTTCGATTAGCGATGTCGACAGGAGAACCTGGTGCCGGTTCACTCCAACCGGGGTGATTGGTGCTTTTCATTAGGCCCTCCCCTGCCTGATAACGAACCATCCACGCCGCCGCAGCGTAGAATAGGTGAACCATCATGCCACATCCAGAGTCCTCAGCAGAGACGGACCTATAGTTCCTGTAGACGCCGTTCCCTACTGCCCAACACGTAAAGTGGTCGGTGATGCCCGAGTCAGCGATGGAATCGATTCGGAACTGGTCGATGTGAAGGATCTCGAAATCCGAATTGGAGGTGTCGAGTTCAGGATGCGTCGCAGCGAGGATTCCTTTCGTAATCCGAACTAGGCACCTGCAGATCATTGATGCATCGAAACCATGTAGCCGCGCATGGATATTGCCATCGGGGGTTCGCAGCGTGATAGGTTCAACGCAATCACGAAGTTTGTCGATATGCCTACTGATTCGCCGTGATGGCAGCGTACTCTCGACGACCCGCTCGAAAGCGGCCTTGCCCGTCGGGTGGGCGTTGATCAGACAGCTTGCGGCTACACGGAGGTATTCGTCCTCCTTAGAGGCGCCATTGTTGCAAGCGAAGCAGCAGGGAACGGTGTAGAGATTCGACGGGCGGGGCTTCGGAAACAGTCCCTTGGGGGGAATATGATCCTTCGTGAGGCCTTCCGTCGCACCGCACAGGTAGCACTTGTCTTTCGGATCGGGTGGCATTCCTAGAGTTCGCCCCGGAAGGCGCGTTGTTGGAGGGAGGAGAATAGAGACTCGGCGTCTTGAAGGAACGCGGTGGACTTTTGGATTTTGCCTTGGGTTTTGTTAACGATGGCGGCGAATTTGTTTTGGAGCGCGATGGGTGGCAATGGGATTGGAATCTCAAGCATCTTCACCTTGCCGATGTTCTTCATGGAGCCGCTGCTTCCGGTTGCCCGGAGGATGAGTTGCTTGCGGAAGTGTTCCGACCGGCCCAGGTGGAGCATGAACAGAGGATTGATCTTGGCAGGCTTTGACCAGACAAAGCGCCAGAGTTTGTCTGGCAACATGGCACGGCCAGTCGTGTTCCAGACATAGGCCACTGCACCGACGAGTTCAGCGGTGTTGGCTCGGCTAATGAGCAAATCGCCAGATTTGACGATATAGTCGGCGGGAATATTGAAATCCTCGCCAAACGACTTACTCTCGGCTTCGCGGTATTCGCCAGATGTAACGGCGCTAACTTTCAGAACCCGCATGCCATCGCGACGGTCGGTGTCGATGGGATTCACATTCTTCCCTCCGTCGAAAAATTCGACGCCCTCGCTCAATGGCACGACCGGCCACCCCTTCGGATGGGTCACGGGATCGCCGAACATGTCGAGGAAGACGGAGCGGAGGAAGTCGTCGGAGAGGCGGAGGGATTGTTGGAGCTTGCGGCGAATGACGTCGGCTTTGTCGAGGATCGCGGCGATGCGCTTTTGCTCGGCGAGGAGTGGGAGGGGGATTTGGAGATCACGGAGTTTGTCCAATGTTATCCCCTTCACGGTGGCACCGGAGCCAAGTGACTCAATCAGACGGGCGTTAGAAATGATGAACCAGAGGAGATAGCGTCGATCAAGGCTTTGGTTTGGATAAGCGACACGGAGATCCTGATTGATCGCAACATCGATAGTGTTGATTGCCGCCCTACCAAGAGCCATGCGAGTTGGAAGAATGACGTTACCTGCTGGAACCATCCGGGATGCACTGTTCGCAAGCCCTTCTTCTGTGATGTAATCGACCGTGGAGGAAAGTTCCGGCCCTGATACGTCTTTAACACTCGCCCAGGGAATGTCTCCGCCCCAATATTCTGAGTTCGCTTTCGACGGGGTTCCTCCACCTTCAAAGTTCACAACATCGCCAAGGTTGACGATTTTGATTTTCTTGGTGCTCGTCATTTCAGCATCCCCTCCAAATCAGAAATGTCCTTGAGAACCTCCTGGCCGAGCTTGTTCATGCGCTTGAGGAGGGTCTTGGATGGGTTGTTCTGATCGTTCTTCATTTCAATGGCTGTCATTCTGCATCTTAGGTTCCGAGTTCCGCGCTCACCTCGGCGAGCGCGAGGATTTCGCGTTTCAGTTCTGTGGCGAGTTCTGCTTCGGTGGGGAGGTAGAGACGGTATTTGGTGGCGAAGAGTTGTTGGCTTTCCTTGAGCACGGAGTAGCGGGCGATGGTTTCGTTTTTCTCGGAACAAAGAATGAGGCCGATGGTGGGGTTGTCGCCCTCGACCTTGTACAGATCTTCGTAGAGGCGGACGTAGCTGTCCATCTGGCCGACGTCCTGATGGGTGAGCTTGCCGATCTTGAGATCGATGAGGACGAAGCACTTGAGGATGAAATTGTAGAAAACGAGGTCCACGTAGAACTCATCGTCCTCGAAGACGAGGCGCTTCTGGCGGGCTACGAAGCTGAAGCCGCGACCGAGTTCGAGCAGGAATGTCTGCAGGTTGTCCATGATGGCTTGCTCAAGCTCAGATTCGTGGAGGCGCTGGCTGGCTGGGATTCCGAGGAATTCCAAAACCGTGGAAGATTTCAGAATGCTGGTGGGATCGAATTTGGAGGTGGCCTGCCGTTGTTCCAGGATCATCCCCGACCGGTCCTTGCTGGAGAGCAGTCGCTGGTAGTAAAAGCTATGGATTTGGCGTTCGAGTTCGCGTTTGGTCCATCCGGCGGTCGCTGCTTCGGTTTCGTAAAATTCGCGTGCTTCGGCGGTCTCGACGCGCATGATCAGGCGGTAGTGAGACCATGAAAGATTGGCCAAAAATGGCGATTCCAGAGGAAAATCATCTACTGCGGCGAGGGGTGACGCTTGGTGGGTCAATTCGCTCCCCAACGGGGAGCAAATCGTGGCGGGTAATGTGCTCCCCGCTGTGGAGCGAATCCGGATTGGGCGATCCGGGTAGGTTTGAAAGAACTGCCGGTAGGCCCGCAAACTGGGCTCGGAGAAGCCGTCGCCGTAGCGCTGGGTCAGGCGGAGTGACAAGCTGCCAAGGATGGCGTGGCCGTATTTCGCACGGCTTTCGCCGCCTTGGATGGCGAGGACAATCTCGCGGCCAATCAGCCAATACGCCAGAACCATGCGGCTGTTGACGGCTCGGACCACACTGGCACGCGACTCGTCCAAAATAGCGGCGACGCGGTCGAACAAGGATTGCACGACGGCTTCCCTATCGCCCTGAAGAGGCAAGTCGTCTGGCGTCAGGCTTCCATTCGGTTCCGAGTTCATTTCAGCATCCCCTCCAAATCATTGATGTCCTTGAGAACCTCCTGCCCGAGCCTGTGCATGCGCTTGAGGAGGGCCTTGGGCGGCTCGTAGGTGGTTTCGACGTGCTGGGTCACCTTGTAGCGGTTGAGCGAGAGGTCGTATTTGTTTTCCCGGATGTCGGCGACGGGAACGAAGAAGTGTTTTGCGGAGCGGTCGCTCTTTTTCTTTGGGTTGCGGGCTTTCCACTGTTTCACCAGATCCGGCAGGTCGTTCTTGTCGGGCTGGTGTGTGCGTTTGTCGTCGAGGCTGTAACCGTCGGCCTGGACATCGTAGAACCAGACATCGCCGGTGCGGCCGCCCTTGGCGAAAATGAGGATGGCGGTGGAGACGCCGGCGTAGGGTTTGAAAACTCCGGCGGGCAGCGAGATGACGGCTTCGAGCTGGTTTTCATCGACGATGATCTGGCGCACGCCGAGGTGGGCCTGGCTGGAGCCGAAGAGCACGCCGTCCGGCACGATGACCGCGGCGCGTCCGCCCATTTTAAGCATGTGGAGGATGAGGACGAGGAAGAGCAGCTCGGTCTTCTTGGTCTTGACCTTGCTCTTGAGCATGGGATCGACGTTTTCGAGGTCGATCATGCCTTTGAAGGGCGGGTTGGCGAGGATGACGTCGAAGCAGTTGGAGGACTCCTTGGGGAAGCGCTCGGAAAAATTCGAGCCAAGGGTGTCCTGATAGTGGATGCTGGGGGACTCGACATTGTGGAGCAATAAGTTCATGGCCGCGGTGCGGAGCATGGTGATGTCGAAATCGAAGCCGTGGAACATATCGCCGCGGATGTGCGAGAGGTAGGGCTCCAACAGGTCGCCTGGGTAGTGTTTGTTGCCCTCGGCGTCGGTCTCCACCAGGGCCGCGCTGGTGTATTTCTCGTAGAGGTAGAGCATCACGGAGATGAGGAAGCCGCCGGTGCCGCATGCGGGATCGCAGACGGTGTCGGTGGGTTTGACATCGAGCATCTCCACCATGGCGCGCACGATGTGGCGCGGCGAGCGGAACTGGCCGGCGATGCCGGCGGTGGAGAGTTTGCCGAGCAAGTGCTCGTAGATGTCGCCCTTGGCATCGCCTTCAGTGAGGGGGAGTTCCTCGATGGCGGCGACGGCGCGGGACAGCAGGTTGCCGGAAGGAATCAGGCAGTTGGCGTCCTTGAGGTAGCGGCCGAGCGGGTGCTCCTGGAGATTGGTCCGCATGAACGGAAAAAACTCGTCGCGGACGATCTTGAGCATGCGCTCGCCGCCTTCATTGCGAAAGTGCGACCAGCGGATGTGCTGCTTGCTCTCCGGGAAGATGCGCTTGAAGTCCTTTTTCAGACGACCGGCGCGCTTCTCATTGCGGGACTCGGTGATGTCCAACAGGCGGGCGAACATCAGGTAGGAGATCTGCTCGATGACCGTGATGGGATTGGTGATGCCACCGGAGTGGAAGTCCAGCCAGAGGGCGTCGATTTTATTGCGGTAAGCGGTTGCGAGGGTCATTGGGTGGAATGCTGAGAGGCTGAAATTCTGAAAAGTGGAAATTGGAACGAAGAGGATTTTGCACCGCCAAGACGCAAAGTGCGCCAAGGAATCAAGTGGTTACGAATCTGAAGAGCAAAGCACGAATAGTTCAAGGGAAGATGTCAGACGGAGGGCGTCGATTGGGACGCCAGATAGTCGCCGAGTGTTTGATCGGAGTCGGTTTTCCAGGTCGAGGGGCCGGCCATATTGTTAGTCCTTTTCAAGAATGGCGGGAGCGAGGTTCCGTCTGCGGGAAACTTCGTCAAGCAGCTCGACCCGCTCGCGGCGGCTGAGTTTCAAGTACGGGTCGTCAGTCATCGTCGCGGGAGATTGCTTTGAAATGGGGGCGCATCCATGCCGGGACGAGGAGAATGTCCTGAACGAGCTGCTTGCGGGCGGAGGCTGGCAGGTGGCCCCGCACGCGGCTGAGATGATCGGACGTGACCTTGTCTTTGCCCACATCGCGCAAGGCCTGCGCCACCAGCCCGCTGGAACGACCTGCAAGCGCGAGCATGCGGCCGGTATTCCGCCGGAGGTCGATCTGGAGGTTTCCCAGCATCACACGGGTAGGCGCACCGTCGGTGTGGTAAACCAACTGGGCCGGAACCTGGGTGCTCAGACCGAGCTGATTGGCGGCGGTCGCGGTGGATGGGAGGAGCCTCAGATTGCGCTTCCTGCCGATGGCATCGACGACGGCGTCAGTTCCTGCACCCACCTTGCCCAAGAGCGGGTGGGCATGCAGGGTGTCGTAGAGCCCGTGGCCGATGCGGCGGATTTTCCCATCCCGAACTAAGCGCGTCAGCGCCATGCCGATGGAGCGGGTATCCCCGAGGTCTGCGAAATCACCGGGAGTGAACGCCCAACCCGCCCCCTTCGCCTTGATCCGGCGGAGAATTTGCTGTGGATGATTGGTGGCGGCGACAACGTTCATGTTGAAAACAATGCACGGTTTTTTCAACGAATCAAGCGTTGGTTTCCGGGGCTGAAGTTGGAGATTGGAAGCAGGAATCGGGGTTCAAGCGGCGGCGAGGTTGAGATTGTTGAGCAGGTCGAGGAGGGAATCCACCTGGGCCGAGTCGGGGAAGATGCCGTCGATGCCCTCGGCGTGGAGGGTAGTGAAGGGGGCTTCCCAGAGGCGGTCGATCTCGATGGCGCCGTAGGTGGCGATGTGGGATTTGAGCAATTCGAGGAAACGGATCTGGTTGGAGTTGAGCGCGGGGTATTGCTGGACAAAGGATTTGAAGTGATCCGCGACTTTTTCTGCGTCGAGTCCGATGATCCGGCGGATGGCGAGGGCGAGGTTCTTGGCCTTGTTCGGGTAGTGGTTGAGGAGTTCGTCGAGGTGGAGGTCCGGGTCCTGAAGCAGGACGTCCTGAACGAGTTGTTCGAGATCTGCCTCGGCGACCGGGAGACCGGCGCGGATGTTCTGGAGGGCCGCGCTTTGGTCGAAAAGCTCTTTGAGGACGGATTCGACGCGGTTGCGGTAAGCGGCGAGGTCGAGGCCGGCGAGTTTGACGTGGTGATGGATGGTTTGGAATTCGGTGACTTCTTCCGCTACGTCGATATACCGGGGGTCGGCGGACGGGCCGCTATCCGTTACCTGATAGCGCATGATGCCGCGCAACTCGCTGCGGAGAGCGTCGAGGGCGGCGGTGGATGCGCCTTCGTAAGTGCTCTTCTGCTTGGCCTTCTGGATGACGGGCAGCTTTTCCTGCACCGGTTGGAGATTGATGGGCAGCCGTGAGACGTGGTCGATGACTTGATCGCGAAAGTCCGCCGCATCGGAGGACTTGGCCAAGGTGGCAATGGACAGGCGTGCGGCGAGAAGGTCGAACTTGAGGGCGGCTTCCTTGCTATAGACGTCCCGCCAAACCATGAGGGGCGCGATGACGGTTTTCAAGGTGGCACGGGTGGCGGCGGAGAAGGCTTCCAGCACGCCGGCCTTTTTCATGGACTGGATGTCCTTCCAATTTTCGCGGATCGAGAGGCAGTCGGCGGGCAGAGCGGCGATGTCCGCGGCGATCAGGCCGATGGAGAGTTTGAACGCATCGAGATCCTGGGCGGCAAGGGCGGCCTCGGCGAGGGCGATCCGGGTTTCAAAAAGCTGTTCGGGAAGGGACTTCGCACGCGTGGGCGCGACTTCCTTTTTCAGTTCATCGAAGTATTCGAAGTTTCCCCAGTGATCGAAGATCTGAAAGGTGGTCTTGTCTTTGCCGGGGCCGAAAAGGTTTTTGCACAAGCGGGTGCCGCGGCCGATCATCTGCCAGAACTTGGAGTAGGATTTCACCGGCTTGGCGAAGACGAGATTGACGATTTGCGGGATGTCGATGCCGGTATCGAGCATGTCCACGGAGACGGCAATGGTGATGTTCTTGGCTGTTTGGGACATCACGTGTACCGGTCCTTGCGGATTCACCTGTATTGCCTTCGTGATGCGGAACGCTGAGGACGCAGCCGCGAACTGGCAACGGCAGATGCCGGGATGAGGGGAAGCGGCAAGGAAGCTGGCTGCGTCGGGCGTTGGCGTCCCATGGGCACGGCGGTCGGATACCGCCGCTCCTTGGTGGGGGCGGGGTGAGCGCGGGCGCGGCGCGGAAGAAAGTGGAACCGCCAAGACGCCAAGTGCGCCAAGGGATGAGGGATGGGATCGAAACGCGGCGGAGCGGAGATCGCGGCGGAGAAATCGATTGGGGCCATCAGCCGCTGGCGCGGAGGAGTTTCTGGATCGCGTCATGGTTGCCGAGGAAGAAGAACACCAGCTCGGGCGGTGTCGCGATGAACACGAACGCCAACCGGTCATCCAAGCCGATCCGGCACTCGAAGATGCTTTGGGTTAGGCGGCGGATTCCGATGCCGGAGTGCAGGTGCGGTCGTCCCCAGCTGGCAAGCGCTTGGTTCTGGGGCGAGTCTGGAGACTCGCGGTCCGGCTGCGGTTTGGAATCGCCAGCCATTTTCCGGGTTTTCGGTTTGTCATGGGAGCCAATTCCGGAAAGGCTGATTGCCAAGCACGCATGAATCTCGTGGAACAAGTCAGATTGGCCGGAGTGGTCGGGGCCGGCGGCGGTGGGTTTCCCAGCCACGTCAAGCTTGCCGCGAAAGCCGACACCGTCATCGCCAACGGCGCCGAGTGCGAGCCGCTGCTGCACAAGGACGCGGCGGTGATGGAGCGCTGGGCCACGGAACTGGTGCGCGGGATGGTCCTCACGATGCAGGCGGTGGGTGCCGAGCGCGGCTTCTGCGGCATCAAGTCGAAGAACCAGCACGCGGTGGCCGCAGTCGAGGCGGCCTGCCGCAACACGCCGGTCAAGGTCCACCTGCTAGGCGATTACTATCCGGCCGGCGACGAGTATGACCTGGTCTATTCGGTGACCGGCCGCCTGATTCCGCCCGCGGGGCTGCCGTTGCACGTCGGGGTGATCGTGGCCAACGTGGAAACCCTGGTCAACATCGCCGCCGCCGCCGAAGGCCGGCCGGTCACCCACAAGACTTTAACCATCGCCGGGGCGGTGGCCGAGCCGCTCACCCTGACCGTGCCGTTAGGCGTGACTTTGCGCGAGTGCCTGGCCGTCGCGGGCGGGGCCACCGTGGCCGACCCGGTGCTGGCCATTGGCGGCATGATGATGGGCGAACACACCGTGGACTTTGATCGCCCGGTCACCAAGACCACCGGCGGGGTGATCGTGCTGCCGCGCACCCATCACGTGATGGAGCGGAAATTCAAGCCGGTGAACATCCAGCACGCCATCGGCAAGTCCGCCTGCGACCAATGCCGGTATTGCACCGAGTATTGCCCCAGGTTCCTGTTAGGATATGCGGTCGAGCCGCACCAGGTGATGCGCAGCCTGGCGTTCACCGCCACCGGCGCGGCGCATTGGAACGACTGGGCCGCGCTGTGCTGCGCGTGCGGCCTGTGCACGCTCTACGGCTGCCCGGAAGAGTTGTATCCCAAGGAGGCCTGCGACCAATCGAAGGCCGAAATGCGCAAGGCCAACCTCAAGTGGTCGGGTCCGGCCGAGGTGAAAGTCCACCCGATGCGCGACGGCCGCCGCGTGCCGATCAAGTCGCTGATGCGCAAGCTGGCCATCACCCAGTACGACCATCCCGCCCATTGGTCTGAAAAAACCGTGGAGCCGTCGCGGGTGGTGCTGCCGCTCAAGCAATGCGCCGGCGCCGGCAACACGCCCGTGGTGCGCGCGGGCGAGCGCGTCCGCGCCGGCCAGCCGCTGGCCGCCATCCCGGAAAAAACTTTAAGTGCCATCATTCACGCGCCCTTCGATGCGACGGTCGCCGAAGTTTCCGCCTACCACATCGTCCTCACCCGCTAACATGATCGAGAAATCCATCGGCCTCATCGAACTCTCCAGCATCGCCGCGGGCTTCGCGGTGGCCGACACCATGCTCAAGGCCGGCGACGTGCGCATCCTGCTCTCGCGCTCGATTTGCTCCGGCAAATACATGGTGCTCATCGGCGGCGAAATCTCGGCCGTCGCCAGCGCGATTGCCGCCGGCCGGGAGGCCGCCAACGGCTGCCTGATCGACAGCGTGGTCATCCCTAACATCCACCCCGACGTCTTCACGGCCATGGGCCGCACCCAGACGCCCGAGCCCGACGGCGCGCTGGGCATCATCGAATCGTTCAACGTCGCCACCCTGATCCTCGGGGCCGACGCCGCGGCCAAGGCCGCCAACGTGCAGCTGCTGGAGGTTCGCCTGGCGATGGCCATGGGCGGCAAGGCGTTCTGCACTCTCACCGGCGACGTCGCATCGGTCCAGTCCGCCGTCACCGCCGGCAGCCAGCTCATCGCCGACGAAGGCATGCTGGTCAACTCGGTGGTGATCTCGCGCCCGCACCCGGATGTCTATCGCGAGGTGATTTGAATGCGGGGAGTGGCTGCGGCGTTCCGCGTCCGGGATGTTAGTCTAAAGAGGAAAATAGAACCGCAGATGGACGCAGATTAACGCAGATAATCAAAGAGTTGTGTTTACTTGAAGTCTCGCCCACAAGGCTAGCATGGAATGCCGGTCAAACCTCTTAAAATCAATATCCCTGCAAGTCGATCTGGCCACCATCGAGGATCATGACGCGTTGCTTCATCTTCTTTTCGATCACCTTGAAATGAGCCATTTCTTCCGGGCAGATCAGGGAGATGGCGTCGCCAGGGGATTCGGCGCGCCCGGTCCTGCCGATGCGATGGATGTAGTCCTTGGGTGAGCGGGGGAGTTCGTAGTTGATGACGCAGGGCAAAAACTCAATGTCAATGCCGCGGGCCAGCAGGTCGGTGGCGACGAGAACCCGCAAGGCCCCGGACTTGAATTGCTGCAACACATCCCGCCTGGCTTGTTGACTCAGTTTGGAATGAACCGCGGCCGCGTGGATCCGGTTTTTGAGGAGTTTCTTGACGATGCCATCCGCCTTGATCGTCGACGAAGCGAACACCAGAACCTGTTGCAAATCCCCATGCTGGATCAGGTATCGGAGCAGGGGTCCTTTTTTGGCCTCGGAGACCAAGTAACCCAGCTGGTGGATCAATTCGATTTCATCGGGTGCCGGGGCGATTTGGATCACTTGCGGGTGGCTCAGTAACACCTGTTGGATCCGGCTCAGATCCTCGCTGAGGGTGGCGGAGAACAACAGGTTTTGACGCCTGGGCGGGAGCAAGGCGAGAATGCGATCCACCTCGTCCTTGAACCCGAGATTCAGCATTTGATCCGCCTCATCCAGGACCAGCGTGGCGATGGACGAAAGCCGCACCGCGTTTTTTGCGACCAATTCCAGGAGCCGGCCCGGCGTGGCCACCAGGATGTTGACCTTGCCGATGGCTTGCATTTGCGGGTTGATCGCCACGCCTCCGACGACTGCCAGACAGGTCAGTCGCTCAGGGAGGGCTGGGATGAAGGTTTGAAAAACCTGCTGGACTTGGTCGGCCAGCTCGCGGGTCGGCACCAGCACGAGCACCGTGGGCTCCCGATACTGGGAAATGGTGGCTGCCTGCAGGTGGTGCAGAATTGGCAGCACGTAACCGGCGGTTTTGCCCGAGCCGGTCTTGGCGATCCCCAACACATCCTGGTGACCGAGCACCGCCGGAATCGCAACTCTCTGGATGGGCGTCGGCTCGGCATAGCCTGCCGCCTTTAAAGCTGTCAGCAAACCGGGAGCGAGGCCGAGCGAGGTGAAGGACATGGATCAGCAATTGGTATGGGTTCAGGCGGCCCTGGCAGGGCGGCATGGGATAAGGATGTGAATTCCACCGAGCGAACGGTTCTGATGGAGTCGACCACTAATAGCAAGTCCGATGGATGGCGCTGGCATTCAATCCTCATCCGCCGGCGAAAAAATCGCGATTGGCGCAAGGGTTTGGCCGGGTGCCGGGGTATCACCCACCGAAAGCCTTGGCAATTTCCCCAATCATTCTTATCCTATCCAAACCATGAACGATTCCCAATTGGATCAATTGCTCAAGGGCTGCGACTCTCCCGCGCCCGCGCCTGCGGGTTTCATGCGCGATGTCTGGTTGCGCGTCGAGACCGCCGAGAGCGCCAGTTGGAAGCCACGCGCGGCCCGCCTGGTTGAGCGCTTGCTCGGGGTTTTCGCCCTGCCACCGGTGGCCGTGGCCACCTGCACTGCGATGGTGGTGGTCGGCGCTTGGTTCGGGTTGCAACCCCCGGCTGCCAACCCGTCCACCGAGGTGGCCTACATCCAGTCGGTGAGTCCGTTCGCCCACACCCATCGCTGATGAAAAAAGGACTCTTGATCCTGCTGTTGGCGCTGGCGGCCGGTGGCGCGGCCTTTTGGGTCACCCGCACCCATCACCAGTCAGACCGTCAGGCGGTGCTGTTGGATTCAATGCCGGAACTGGCATGGTTGCGCGGCGAGCTCAAGCTGACGGACTCCCAATTCACGCAAGCCTGCACCCTGCACACCGCCTACCGGCCGCAGTGCGCGGTGATGTGCTGCCGCATCGCCGAGGCTCATGCCCGCCTCGCGGCGCTGGCGCAAGGCGCCCGTTCCGTCACCCCGGAACTCGCGGACGCGATCCGCGAGCACGCCAGGGTGCGCTCGGAGTGCCAGCAGAAAATGCTGGAGCACCTCTATCAGACAGCGCGCCTGTTCGATGACCGGCAGGCGGCGCGCTACCTCGCCAAGGTGCTGCCGCACGCGCTGGAATCCACCACCGCCGGCCCGGTGAGCTGCCATCAGGATTAGCCCGCGCCCCCCCGCAACTCATGATGGACGCTCCCGATTCCGAATTGATGACCCGGCTCGCCGCAGGCGAGGACCTGGCGCTCAATTCCCTCATGACCCGCTGGAGCGACCGGGTGGTGGCGTTTCTGTTCCGCATGACCGGCCAGCGCGAAGCCGCCGTCGACCTGGCCCAGGAAGTCTTTGTGAAGCTCTATCAGGCCCGCCGCCGCTACCGGCCTCAGGGCAATTTCAGCACCTGGCTGTTTGCGATTGCGGCCAACCTCGCCCGCAATCACGCCCGCTGGAAAGCTCGCCACCCCACGGTGTCGCTGGACGCCACCGACCCGGACGGCGCGCACAGCCTGCCCGAGCCCGTGGACCCGCGCCACACTCCCGGCGAGGCCGCCCTGGCGAGGGAAAAATCCGCGGCGGTCAACGCGGCGATCCTGGCGTTGCCGCTGGACCTGCGGGAGGCTCTCACCTTGTTCGTGCACGAGGAACTGGGTTACGCGCAGATCGCGCAACTCGCCGGCTGCAGCCCCAAGGCGGTGGAAACCCGGATCTACCGCGCCCGCCAGATCCTCAAGCAACAACTCCAGGATCTGCGGTGAGTTTTTTCAAGGGTTTGGATCCCTGGCGGTGTGTAATCGGGTGAACGGCAAGCCCATTGGCACCTCCCATGAAATTCATCCTCCAGCTTGTAACCGGATCCCTGCTAGGCAGCTTGCTGCTCCAAGCGCAGGTATCCCAAACGCTGGACGATGGCTTCCTCGCCCGCCTGCGGGCCGAGGCCTCACGCACCCACCCGGCCGCCATCGCCGGCAAATTGCGCGCCGCCGCCACCGCCCGCGACGTGCGCGCCGTGCGCTTGTGGGACGACCCGCGGGTCGGCTTCGGGTTCATGGCTGCCAACCGGTCGATGCGCGCGGATCTGGGAGATCTCACTATCGGCGTCGAGCAGATGTTGCCCAAGCCCGGGATGTTCGACGCCCAGCGCCGCAAGGCCGATGCCCTGCACCGCGCCGAAGGGGAAAACTCCCGCGGCGCGGCGCTCGCCGCCGGTGCCCAAGCCGCCAAGGCCGCCATCGAACTGGCGCTCGCAGACGAGTCGGTCACCCTCCAGCAGGCGCAACTCGGCTGGCTAACCGAAATGGCGGAAAACGCCCGCCAAATGGCGATCGGCCCGATGGGATCCAGCATGGACGCGCTGCGCATGGAAACCGAGCTGGCGAAGGAACAGCAGATGCTAGACGCCGCCCGCCGCAGCCGCGACGGGTTCGCCCAGCAACTCAACCTCACGCTCGGCCGGCCGCTGGATGCGCCGTGGCCGGCGCTGGCCCTGCCGGCCACCCCGCCGCCGGTGCCGCTGGCCGTGGCGGAAATCGCGCGCATTCCCCGCGCGAATCCGAAAGTCCGGGCGATGCGGGAAATGGCCGGTGCCGCCACCGCCGAAACGCGCGTGGCCGACCGCGACCGGCTGCCGGAAGTATCCGTGGGTGTCGATTCTAATATCTATTCGCGCGGCGATTGGCGCAGCGCGACGCTGGGCGTGAAACTGAGCCTGCCCTGGTTGAATGACAGTTCCTATCAGGCGAAAGTTGACGCCGCCCGCCGCCGTGAGCTGGCCGCCGGCCGGGATGTGGAAGCGATGCGCCGGGAGGTGGCCGGCGCGGTGCTCACCGCCGCCACCGAGGCCGCCAACGCGGCGGCCCAGGCCCGGGCCTATGCCGGCGAGGTTCACGACAAGGCGCTGCTAACCACCCAAACCATCCAGGCCGCCTGGATCAGCTCGAAGGCGCCCCTGACTGATTTGCTGGATTCGTCCCGCCTGCTCTTTTCCATCCGCTTGGAGCACCGCCGCTTCATCGCCATGCAGCAGGCGGCGCTGGAAGAACTCCACACCCTGGTCCCGGCCCGCTGATGCCATGAAAACATTCCTCACCATTCTTCTAACCACCCTGCTGGCGGGCTCCGCCGCCTGGTTCACCGCCCGGCAATTTGCCCCGTCTCCGCCTGCCGCCGCGGGGGAACGCGCCGCCAAATTCTACCAATGCGCGATGCACCCGTGGATCAAGAGCGACAAGCCCGGCCGTTGCACGATCTGCGGCATGGAACTCACCCCGGGTTACGAGGGCGACCAGGGCGGCGACTCCTCCGGCGGCGGCAAGATCGTTGCGCTCACCCAGAACCAGATCCAGGTGCTCCATGTGCAAACCGTCGTCGCCAAAGCCCGCCCGCTGGTCCGCACTCTGCCAGTGGCCGGCATCATCGCTGAAAACGCCGCGCGCCACCGCGTGCTGGCCGCCTATGTCGATGGCCGCATCGACAAGTTGTATGTGAACTATCAGGGGGCGGAGGTGGCGGCAGGCCAGCCGCTGGCGGAATTTTACAGCCCGACGCTGTTGCAGGCGGAGCGCGAATACCGCCAGCTCGGCGGGGATCTGCGCAACAACACCGCGCTGCGCCTCCGCCAGATGGGCGTCACTCCCCCGCAGATCGAGGCCCTCGGGCAAAAGCCCGCCGAGCTGCTCACCTCACAGATCCTTTCGCCTATCAGCGGCACCGTCGTGTCGCAGGCGGTCTATGCCGGCCAATACGTGGCCACCGGCGCGCCGTTGTTTGAAATCGCGGATTTCTCCAGCATGTGGTTCGTGTTCCGCGCCTATGAGCAGGACCTGCCGTGGCTCGCCGCCGGCCAGCTGGTGCGAATCTCCACCCCGTCGCTGCCGGGCAAATCCTATGCCGGCAAAATCACCTTCATCGATCCCAACTTCGAGGCCGCCACCCGCTCCACCAGCGTGCGCGTCGAACTTCAAAACCCGCTGGTCAACGGCCGCCGCGAACTCCTCAACCGGCTCTACGCCGAGGGCAGGGTCGAGCTCGACGCGCCCGCGGTGCTCACCGTGCCGCGCTCGGCGGTGATTGAAACCGGACCCGAGGCGGTGGTTTACCTCGATCAGGGCGGCGGGGCCTACGCTCACACGGTGGTGACCACCGGGCGCCGCGGCGACACACTGGTGGAGGTTCTATCAGGATTGAAGGAGGGCGACGAGGTGGTGACCAACGGCAACCTGCTCATCGACGGCCAGGCGGAAATGAACCGCTCGTTCCTGCCGCCACCGCAACCCGCCACCGCGGCCCCGTCCGCCGCGCTGGATGCCGGGCAGCAAACCGCCATCGAGCAATTCCTCAAGGTGGCCGACTCGCTGGCGGCGGCGCTGGCGGCGGACGATCTGGCAGCCTTCACCGCGGCTGGCGCAGCGGCGATGCCCGCGACCGCGGCCCTGGTCCAGCAACTCCGCCTGCGGGTGGCGGACGGCAAAACCCTCGATGCCCTGGAAGGCGCGGGTCATTTCCACGGCATCACGGATTTGCCAGGCGCGCGGCTGGCGTTCCACCCATTCTCGGTTGCCGCCACCACCGTGCTCGAGGCGCTGCGCAAGACTGACCACATGCCGGCTTTCCAACTCTATGAATGCCCGATGGTCAGCCAGGCGATTCCGGGAGCGCCGAAAAAAGCCCGCTGGATTCAGACCGGCGGCCGCGCCATGCGCAATCCGTTTTTCGGCAAGGAGATGCCCGACTGCGGCGTGATCATCCCGCCATGAACCCCGGCTGCCACCACACCCAACAACTAACTAACCCTAAACGGAAAAATGAAATCAGGTAATGCGGCTATTTTTACCACTGATTGAACTGATTTCAACTGATTTTACTGAGAGAATTGAATTCGCACTAACGGCAATCAAGTTCACCTTTTAGGTGAGAGCACATGACATCGTAACTTATTAATCATCAGTACAATCAGTGAAATCAGTGGTGCTCATTTCACCGTATGAACTAACAACTTTTCCATCAGCCAAACCGGCCGTGCGCGTGGGTCTGCGCCGCACGTGCCGCACATGACCCAGACCCATCCAACCAAAACACACCAATGAAAAAGATCCTGACCCTAGTTCTGATCCTCGCCGGCTCCAGCCTCCACGCGGCGGAAGCCGCGCCCAAGCCGTTTCCGGCCTCCCTCACCACCTGCCTGATTTCCGGCGAAAAGCTTGGCGAAATGGGCAAGGCCTATGTCTTTGTCTATCAAGGCCAGGAGGTGAAACTCTGCTGCAAGAAATGCCTCAAGGAATTCGACAAGGATCCCGCCAAATACCTCGCCAAGATCAACGAGGCCGCCGCCAAGGAGTCCGCCCCCAAGAAATAACCCTCAAAAGGGAAAGGAGAACCACTGATTGTATTGATCGTGAATAAGTTACAACTTCATGCATGCTCATTCAAAAGGCGAACGACCTGACTGTTATAAAGGTCTGATTCTTTTCAGTGAAATCAGTGCCAAATCAGTTCAATCAGTGGTTTGTACAAGCCGGAATCCCGTTTTTCATCTTCCCGCTAAGGATAACCGGTGTGGCGGCTGCGGTCCCGCACATTCTAACAATAATTCATCATGAGGATTTCCCGGCGCGTCAAACGCACGCTGCTTGCCCTGGGTGCCCTGGCACTCGGCATCCAGCTCATCCCCGTGTCCCGCACCAACCCGCCGGTGGTCAAGGAACTCGTTTGGGATTCGCCCGCGACCCGGGCGTTGGTGCGGCGGGCCTGTTACGACTGCCACAGCAACGAAGTGCAATGGCCGTGGTATGCGCAGGTGGCGCCGGCATCCTGGATCATCGCCCACGATGTGAACAGCGCCCGCGAACGGTTCAACTTTTCCGAGATCAGTGGCGAGGATCGCGTGGGGGTTCTGGTCAAGAGAATCCACAATGGCAGAATGCCACCCAAGGATTATCTGGCCCTTCATTCCGCCGCCCGGCTGAGCGAGCAGGAAAAGAGCGAGTGCATCGCCGGGTTGCGCCGCAGCTTCGCGCTCTCCGGCCTCGAACCGGACCCGGACCCAAAATAAGCGTCGCCGCCATCTGCCTGACCCTGGACCGGAAAACGAGAACTGATTATACTGATTTAGAATAAGTTATCCAAAACAGGAACATGGAAAACGACATCCCTACTGGCTTTACAACGGATTATACGGATTTTGACGGATTTCACGGAGAATATCACCGTTTTCTAACTGACGATTCAGATCACCCATCGAGCTAGCGTTTCAATCTTCATTACTCTCTAATAATCCGTTAAATCCGTGTAATCCGTGGTTTCCATGTCTTATTTAGACTGACTCATCCCTCAACTCCCGCCCCTGCACCAACTGCATGATTGAAAAAATTGTCGACTGGAGCCTGCGCAACCGCTTCCTGGTCCTGTGCGGCGCGCTGTTGTTAGTCGTGCTGGGAATCCGCGCCATCCGCCTCACCCCGGTGGACGCGATCCCCGACCTCACCGAAAACCAGGTGCTCGTCTATGGCGAGTGGATGGGCCGCAGCCCGCAGGAAGTGGAGGACCAGGTGACCTTTCCGCTGTCCACCGGCTTGCAGGGGCTGGCCGGGGTGAAGGAGGTGCGCGCCAATTCGATGTTCGGGTTTTCGTTGCTGACCCTCATTTTCGAGGAGAAGACCGACCCCTATTTCGCCCGCGCCCGGGTGCTGGAGCGCTTGAACTATCTGCAGGGCTCGATGCCCGAGGGCGTGAAACCCCAGCTCGGACCCGACGCCTCGGGGCTGGGCTGGATCTATCAGTATTATCTCCACGTGGACCCGGCCAAGGCCCGCGACGGCGGCTATGACCTGGCGCAGCTGCGCTCGCTCCAGGACTGGCAGATCCGCTATCAGCTGGCCAGCGTGCAGGGCGTCGCCGAGGTCGCCAGCATCGGCGGCTTCGTCAAGCAGTATCAGATCGAGCTGTCGTCCACCAAGATGCGGGCCGCCGGCGTCACGCTGATGGAGGTGTTGGGCGCGGTGCAAAACGCCAACCTCAACGTCGGCGGCAAAACCGTCGAGGAAAACGGCGCGGAGTTCGTGCTGCGCGGCGTGGGGCTGGTCACCCGCCCGGAGGACCTCGAACTGGTCACGGTCAAGGCGGTCAACGGGACCCCGATCTATCTGAAGGACCTCGCCACCGTGCAGATCGGCGGCGACTATCGCCGCGGCGTGCTCGATCTCAACGGTCATGAAGCCGTCGGCGGCACCGTGGTCATGCGCACCGGCGAGAACGCCAAGGCCGTCATCGAGCGGGTCAAGGACAAGATCGAGGAGATCGCCTCGAGCTTGCCGCCCGGGGTCACCATCCGGCCGTTCTACGACCGCAGCGAGTTGATCGACCGCACCATCGACACGCTCAAGCACGCGCTGCTGGAGGAAATCATCCTCGTCACGCTGGCCCACGTGATCTTCCTGTGGCACTTCCGCAGCATCCTGATCGTGACGCTGCCGCTGCCGATCTCGATTCTGATCTCGTTTTTGCTGATGCAGCAGTTCGGCATCACCAGCAACATCATGTCGCTCACCGGCATCGCCATCGCCATCGGCGTGCTGGTGGACGCCGCGATCGTGGTGACCGAAAACGTCATCCGCCACTGCGAGAAGGCGGAGGATGAAAAGGGCCGCCCGCTCACCCGCCCGGAAACCTGGGACACCACGCTGGCCGCCTGCAAGCAAGTCGGCCGGCCGATCTTTTTCGCGATGGCCATCATCATCCTGGCGTTCGTGCCGGTGTTCGCTCTAACTGGCCAGGAGGGCAAGCTGTTCCATCCGCTGGCCTTCACCAAGACCTTCGCGATGATCGGCTCCACCCTGCTCGCCGTCACGCTGGTGCCGGTGCTGTGCTCGTTGTTAGTACGCGGGCCGTTCCATGCCGAGGACAAGAACGTGGTCATGAAGCTGCTGCTGCGGATCTATGAGCCGGCCCTCGACTGGGCGCTCAACCACCGCAAGACGGTCGTCGCCTCGGCATTTTTGATTCTGTCGTTTTCCATGATGATCGCCTTCGGCCTGCCGCGCGCCGCGGTGAAGCAACTCCACGACGCGGGCTTCCCGCGGGCGGCGGCGCTGGTCACGGGCTTCGGCCGTGAGTTCATGCCGCCGCTCAACGAGGGCAGCCTGTTATACATGCCGGTGATGATGCCCAAGACCGGGCTCAAGGAGATCCAGCGCGTGATGTCGTGGCAGGACGAGGTGATCGCGGCCACCCCCGAGGTGGCGAGCGTGGCCGGCAAGCTCGGGCGCTTCGAGACCGCCACCGACCCGGCCCCCACCGAGATGTTGGAAACCACCATCATGCTCAAGCCGGAATACATTCCGGACGGCAGGTTCAGCGTGAAGCGCAACCCGGCGTGGCGCGCCGGCATGACACTGACCAAACTCAAGGCCGAGCTAACCAACAAGATGAAGCAGGTGCCCGGCTATGTCCCGGCCTTGTTGCAGCCGATCGAAAACCGGATTTTGATGCTTTACACCGGGATTCGCGCCCAGGTCGGGGTGAAGATCTACGGCGACAACCTGGATGCGATCCAGCGCAAGGCATTCGAGGTCGAGAAACTCATCAAGGGCATTGAGGGCGCGGCGGGCGTCTCGCCGTCGCGCGTCCAAGGCAAACCCTATCTCAACATCGAGGTCGACCGCGTTGCCATGGCCCGCTACGGGCTGAGCGCCAAGGACGTGCTCGACGCGGTGGAAATCGCCATCGGCGGCAAGAACGTCAGCACCACCATCGAGGGCCGCCAGCGGTTTCCGATCCAGGTCCGAGTCCAGCGCGGCGAACGCGATGACATCGAAACACTCGGCCGCATCCTCATCGCCGCCAAACCCGGCATGGGCCCGCCACCCGCCACCACGCCAAGCGGCGGCGGCATGGGCACAGGCGGCAGCGCGCCATCCGTGGCGGGCGGCGGCGAGCCTAACAACCAAGCCGTCCCGCTCGGGATGGTCGCCAAAATCACCCGCGGCGTCGGGGCCAACGAGATCGCCTCGGAAAACGGCAAGCTGCGCTCCTATGTCCAGGCCAACGTCCAGGACCGCGACCTCGGCGGGTTCGTCCAGGAGGTGGAGCAAAAGCTCAAGGGCGTCAACTGGGAGGGCATGACCTACAAGATGACCGGCGACTATGAAAACCAGCGCCGCTTCGTGGCCACCATGCGGGTGGTTTTCCCGATGGTGCTGCTGGTGATCTTCGTCCTGCTCTACATCGTCTATCACAGCGCGCTGGAAGCCGCCCACGTCCTGCTGGCCGTGCCCTTCGCGCTGAGCGGCGGCGTGCTTCTTCAAAAGTTGTTAGGGTATAACTTCAACGGGGCGGTGTGGGTCGGCTACATCGCGCTGTTCGGCACCGCGGTGCAGACCGGCGTGGTGATGGTCGTCTATCTTGAGGAAACCGTGAAGGCGCGCATCGCCGAAAAGGGCGCGGCCTTCACCTATCAGGATCTGGTGCGGGCCGTCAAGGACGGCGCCCGGCTCCGCCTGCGGCCCAAAATCATGACCGTGGCCACCATCGTCGCCAGCCTGATGCCGATCATGTGGAGCCACCGCCAGGGAGCGGAAGTCATGCAGCCGCTGGCCACCCCGGTCATCGGCGGCATGATTTCCAGCCTGTTGCACATCCTCATTGTCACCCCGGTGATCTTCCTGTGGCTGCGCGAGCGCGAGTTCAAAAACGGCACGCTCCAGGCATCACTGGGCGCCCCGCCCGACGCCTGAGAATCCGCATGGCGGTGGTAGTGAAAGGCCCGGGCGTGGTCCGCCAGGTCGC
>Ga0194037_1001030_pt1 | contig 20875 bp, 16 predicted proteins | sample JunL306m_MetaG_FD_148653 | JGI IMG/M metagenome (GOLD analysis project Ga0194037, IMG submission 148653) | Anoxic zone freshwater microbial communities from boreal shield lake in IISD Experimental Lakes Area, Ontario, Canada - Jun2016-L304-6m | ecosystem: Environmental > Aquatic > Freshwater >...
TCCTCCCATCTCCTGCACATCAGGTTGTCTCAAAACCATTGCTGAAATGGGCTGGCGGAAAAACTCAGCTTTTAGGCGAAATCATCCCCAAAATCCCGCAAAACTATTCCCGTTACATTGAACCTTTCTTTGGTGGAGGCGCGGTCTTCTTTTCGCTTCGCCCTGAAAAAGCAATTATTGCCGATAACAACCCTGAGCTTATCAACCTTTACCAAACAGTCGCTGATGATGTTGATGGTGTGATAGCACAGCTTCAACACTATGAAAATACCGAGGAGTCTTTTTATGCTGTCCGAGCGCAGGATTGGACAAAGCTCTCTTGCTCCGAGGCATCAGCCCGCACCATTTTTCTGAACAAAACCTGTTATAACGGTCTTTATCGAGTCAATAAATCCGGCGGATTCAATGTGCCTTTCGGTGGATACAAGAACCCTAAAATTACCGATGAAGTAGCTCTTTTTGCGGCCTCAACACTTTTGAGGAAGAGCACCATTATATGCGGCGATTACAAGAGAGTGCTGCAAGAAAACGCCCAGCCAGGAGACTTTATTTTTCTTGACCCCCCTTATCTGCCCATCTCTGAGTACTCTGACTTCAAACGGTACACCAAAGAGCAGTTTTATGAGGAAGACCACATCGAACTGGCCGCTGAGGTGAAACGGCTGCATGAGCTGGGTTGCCATGTGGTGCTCACCAACTCAAACCATCCGCTGGTCAACGAGCAGTACGAAATGTTTCCCATGGAAGTGGTTCAGACAAAACGGTACATCTCCTGCAATGGCAAAGGACGGACAGGTGAGGATATGATTGTCACCATCCCGCCAAAACAGGGGTTTAATCTTCACCTGGTCTCCCACGCCCTGCCTCCACAGGTCACGAAATATCCATCGACCCGGTACATGGGCTCAAAACAGAAACTGCTCACTGAAATCTGGGCCGTTGCCTCGCAATTTGAATTTGACACAGCGATAGACCTTTTTTCCGGATCCGGGGTTGTCGGGTATATGTTGAAATCACAGGGCAAAACCGTTGTCAGTAACGACTATATGGCAATGTCGTACACGTTTGCCAAAGCGATGATCGAAAACAGCGACATTACCCTGTCGCAGGCTGAAGCCATGGCTCTGCTTGAACCGGTCGAACCGATTGATCACTTTGTCGAAACGCGATTTCAGGGACTCTACTACAGCGATGAGGATAACCGGCTGATCGATATTATTCGCTCAAACATCAAGGCGGTGAGAAACCCTTGCAAACGTGCCATTGCCATGACAGCATTGATTCGCGCCTGCCTGAAAAAACGCCCTCGCGGCATCTTTACATACATCGGCCACCGCTATGATGACGGGCGCAAAGATCTGCTCATGTCGTTTCAAGCCCAATTTCTTGAAGCGGTTGAGAGTGTCAATGCTGCGGTCTTTGATAATGGCAGGCAGAACAAGGCACGCCACGGCGATGCCATGACATTGCAGAGCCAGGAATCAGGGCTGGTCTATATTGACCCGCCCTATTATTCTCCTTTATCGGATAATGAGTATGTGCGGCGTTACCATTTTATTGAGGGGTTGGCTCGTGACTGGCAGGATGTAGAGATTCAGGAACACACGGTCACAAAAAAATTCAAGTCATATCCAACGCCATTTTCGTCACGGAACGGCGCGGCTGATGCGTTTAACAAGCTGTTCAAACATTTCCGCAACAGTGTCATCATGGTCTCCTACTCCTCCAACAGCCTCCCGACTCTGGATGAAATGGTGACAATTCTGGCAAAACACAAGCCTCACGTCGAAGTCGTGCCGGTCAATTACAAGTACTCTTTTGGTAATCAGGGAAACAAGGTCGGCAAGAACAAAAACGATGTCCAGGAATATATTTTTGTGGGCTATTAACGGGAACATATCCAATGAGACCATGGTGTTTGGGGAACACAACTGTTCGCAGCCCATTCCGATTGCGTGATGGCTTGGTGGCATTGTCTGCGTCATCACTCCAAGGGAACTTGCGGGGACAAGAACAGGAGATTGCCTTTCGGCGATTGCTGGGAGAACATGGCATTGTAGAGCTTGGCACTGATGCAACATACAGCGTCGGGCGTAAATGGCGCTCGGCCCTGAACAAGCTTGGTTTTCTTTATCCTGAAATGCCGCCAGCCGCAGGTATTCTTCAAGGTGAAATCGGCCTCATCGACATGATTACCCCAAATGGCTGGTGGCTGATACGGGCAGATACGGTGCCCGGCAAACGGCGAGTAAATTGAGATACCGCAATCAGAGGCACCTGCATATTTTGAATGGATTTTATGGCGGGCTTTTCTGGCCATTAACAGCCTCAACAACAAACCCTATGATGCGCGGCGTTTTAACATCGATCAGGATTTTTTACCCGTTGGCACTGCACCCGGCAATGGCCCCGACCTGATCTTTGAGTTTCATGACTTCATTGTGGTAGTCGAGGTAACCTTGACCGACAACTCAAGGCAGGAAGCCGCTGAGGGTGAACCAGTACGTCGGCATATTGCAGAGATTGCCATGCAATCGGCCAAACCTGTTTATGGGCTTTTTATCGCCAATCGCATAGATTCGAACACTGCCGAGACATTTCGTATCGGCAGTTGGTTCACTCGCACCGATGACAAAATGAGGCTGGATATTATTCCGGTGACACTGCTCCAATTCAAAAGCTTTTTTGAAGCACTATTCAGATCTGGCCACGTTGAGGTCACCTTGATTCGTGAATTGCTTGACCTCTGCGGTGAATCTCGACATCAGCACGAAGCTCCTGCATGGAAACGCAACATAGAGGAAACCATTAGTAACAGGATTGCGATCTTGCCTTAGCATGGCGAACAAGAAATCTGCCAAGTTCCTTGCTACCGCAATCAAAATCACCTATTTCATGCTCAAATGTTAGGGTGGATGGTGGCTTCGGCAAGCTCCGCCACCGATAGAAGAGCATAACTATCCGGTAATATACATTCGTAATGCTCCTGCAAGAGAAAACTGTTTCAATGTTTGCTTCATGGTATAATTAACAAACCTGAATTGTCTTCCGTATACTTCCATTGCTATTTTACCTTCCATAGAAAGCATAATGCTCTCATAATCAAGATAAAGATCGTTAAATTTTTCTCGTATATACTCTCCCATACCACCACCACCATCAAATTGAAAAGATTCATCTGGCTTCTTTTGTGCCCAGGCGATCCACTCTGAAGGTGGCAATCCCTGGAGTTCCTGAAGAACATCTTGATACATTACTTTATCCGGATAAAGAAGCGGATAGAGTTGTTCTAACAACGGAAGAAGTTGTGCATAAAAAATATCTTCATTCAAGTCGAAGCCATAAAAGTCACCATAGTCACGTAACAGATAAAGTGCAGGATCATAATGTAACTGAGCTGTCATCCGTTCCTGCAGTTGTTCAAGTGTAAGTTGAACGCGTGCAAGTTTTTTTTTATCGACACCAATTTGCGTAACAAGCCCGATAGCTAAAAATTGTCCCATAGTGTTTCGTTTTATAGTAATGAAAAATTCACCCCATCCTGAAAATCAAGGTAATATTACCAAGCCTTACACCAAATAGCCGAATACAGTTGCCAAACCTCAGGATTAACAATAGCGATCGTCAATAAATTCAAGTGAAAAGAGACGGGAATTGAAGATGGTATTGTTTTTAAAACCCGATCAACGGTTGCCGCAAGTTAACCTTAAAGCCGATCTACCCAGTAGCCCGGATTTCTATGAAGATTTGCAACTGCAACAACAAGAATTTCTTGATGACGTATTTGGTAGAGAACTCCATAGGGAAAACGATGAAGCATACATTGTCGTGTACTGCGAGTGCACGGATGCCACGCTGAGGGTGCGTTACAATGCGGTTGAGTACAGTTTATCATGGTCATGGATTCCCGTAAAGGTTGTGATGCCATGATAGATATAGTCGGTGCCATGGCCAAGCTCAAAGTAAAGGATGTTGACCGAGATAACCTTCACCAGGGTTGCATACGCCTCGCTCTCTTTCTGGTGCTCGGTGATGACTCGCGATGTGCCGTAAAGTATCCGTTGCAGGTAATCAAGTTCACGATCAAACTGCAGTTCAATAATGATAAGCTCGTCCTTGCTGTTTTTAACCTTGAGATCAACACGGTTGGATTTGTCGCGTTTACTCTCTTTGTTGCTTGCACTCTCCAGAATTTCAAGAATACGAATGTCTTCGCCCAACAGCTCGCTTAAAAACCTTCAAGTATCTCAACGTTGGCTTTGCAGCGCAGCAAACGCTTCATTGCCCAGTAAAAGGTGATCAGTTTTCGGAGTGATCGAATGCTCATGTTTGTCTTGACATAATTTGTTTGCGTGCGACACAAGCGTAGTATAATAGAAAAATCCCGTCTCTGCAAGGGGACTTCGACTCCGCTCGGCCACCGTTACTGAACGTCGGTGGCTGAGGCTCTCGAAGCCACCATACAAAATTCAACATTACCCAACCCAATTGCCGTCAACGTCGCCTTTGATGATGCCGATGAGGTCGAGGTCGACATCGTGATTGAGATTAACGGCGATGTCGGCGTTTGACCAGTCAACGGTGTTGCGGGTCATGGTTTGGCTGCCAACGGTTTCAGGGACGAAAATCCACTTTTCTTCGGGAGCTGAGCTGAGTCCGACTGCCATTTTCAGGATGTTGAGCGCGTCGGTTGATCGGATTTTGCCGTCGTGGTTGATGTCGGCGGCAAGGAATTGGTATGGCGATACTGCGCTTCCGTCTGCGTTTGGGTTGAGCGCGACTGCCATTTTGAGTGCTGCAAGCGCATCAGCGGCTGTGACGGCACCTGTTTCGGTGGTAGCTGTGCCTTTATCAGTTGTCAGCAGATAGGTGGCATCTGGCATATCAAGATGCTGATAGTGCCCTTCAGCGTCTGTTGTTGCGCTGTTTGAGGCTATGCCAAAGCGTGCAAGAGCATTGTTGCCGAATTGACCTTTGCTCAAGAGCAGTTCAAAATGCTGCGGGTTTGCTGGTGGTGTGATGGTGATTGTACCAAGGTTGTGTGCGCCAGCGGATAAGGCGGTTTCGCCTATACCGCCAAATCCAAGTTCGTTTGGTTTATCAGTGTTGGTCGTGACTATCCAGTCTGCGGGTAAGCCTGTTCCGTTGTGCCATGTGGCGTTTGAGCCTTCTTGGCCTTGTTGGAACACAAATTGAAGTTGTACGCTTTGAACATCGCTTTGTGAGGTGGTTGCCCATAGCTCAATGGTTCGGGAGCCATCAGCGGCGATCTGGATGTTGCGGAACTCGATAGGTTGGGTGCCAGCTTCTACAGTCGGTGAGGCGAGCGTGTTGTTGATGTCGGTAATGGCTTCTCCGGTTTTCCAGAAGGTGATGTTGCCGATGAGGTTATGAATTGCTTCTGCCGTCGTAAAGTCGCAGGTGTCTTTGCCGGCGTAGCTGTTGCCAGCGTTGTCAACAATAGCGCCTTGGGCAATGGTGAGTGTGTATTTGGTGTTAAGCTGGAGATCGTTGATTGGGTTGATGGTAACTACAGCGCCGTTAAAGGTTACTTGCGATTGATCGTTGCTCTCAATAACAAGCGGTTCAAGCCCATTGCCTTGTAGCACAATGGTGCCTGTGCCTGCATGGATGGCTTCGTTGAAAGTGAGGTGAATGCTGTTTTTAATGGGTACATCAAGTGCTTCGTCAGTGGGATTTTGGTAAAGCAATGTGGGGGCAACAATGTCGTTGATGGATTCATTAGCTGTTTTTTTAACATTGGCAAATTGAAAATACTCAACATCACTGACGGTATCGCTGCCATCACGCCCTGCAATGGTGTCGTAGATAGTGTAGCGGCCCGTTACAGCATTGTACCCAATGGCGTATTCGGAAGAGGTCCCGCTAAAGATGGCGGTATCCGTGCCACTGTCGCCATAAATGAAGTCATCGCCCACACCTCCATTGAGCGTATCGTCACCGGCACCACCTCTCAACACATCATTACCAACAATGCCTGAGAGTATATTATTAACGCTGTTACCAATCAGCGTATCATTGCCGCAACTGCCTTCGGCATTTTCAAGGATAGTACCAAAACCAACAAATGCCTGACCTTGAGCAAAAAGATCAGTTGCATCTTTGAGACCAACATATATCCAGCTTCCGGCATTAAGATTTATATAAGCATCGCCGGTCTCGGCGGCAGCAGAAAAGCTGTCACGACCAGAACCATCCCAGATATAATGGTCACTGAAATCATAAGTATCATCGCCGGAACGAGCGGTGTTGTTTACGCCAAAGGAGTATTGAATCGTCGCAATATCGAGAATAGCCGGATCTACAAGGTCATAATCTCGCATCGTATATGACATGACAGAATAGTCGGTATTGTCTTGACCGGAAGGCAAAACGACATCACCCTCAAAAGGATGCTTCATACCTAATGCGTGACCTATTTCATGCAGTAGCACCTGAAAGCCGTAATCTCCCTGATTCATGCTGTTGTCAGAATTGAAGTCGTTGACATCAATATGAATTGCGGCTAAAGAAGTAGTCGTCATCACGAAATAAGGAATACTGCCACTATTGAGTGAGCTTGACGTTGACTTACTAAGGCTTGTATATCCTGCTGCATCTGAACTACCGGACGAAGAGAGATCGTCTCGAAAGAACCGCATCTGAACATCTTCGCTATCAGCCTCTTCGATAAATGACAGACCGGAAAGTGCACTGTATTTGCACAATGCCTCAGCAACCGCTTGCTGTTGCTCATTGGTATAAAGCTGAAAATTCTGTTCGTCCGTCGCCGTAAGAGCGAAACTGTAGGTCAGCGTTCGCGCCTGACCAAATTTTCCCCAGTATGGATTGTTGTTGAATTTAAGCGCATTGATAAAATAGGGAAGAGGCTCAACATCTGTGCCATAAACGACATTAGTTATAACCGATGATACGCTATAACCGTTTACCAATACAAATGCTTTATCGCTTGCATCAGAATCAATGATTACGTCATTCAGATCATCAATATAGAAGAGGTCATCACCACCGCCACCCCCATCCATGGTATCGGCACCTTGACCTCCGTCAAGAATATCACTGCCGCTACTACTTCCCCGGAGGTAATCATCTCCATCTCCGCCGAGGATACTATTATTGCCTACATCGGCGATAAGCGCATCGTTTCCAGCATCTCCCGAAAGCTCATCATCACCATCCTCAGCCTTAAGATAATCATGGCCATCGCCACCGGACAGCGTATCGTTTCCAAGTCCTCCTCGTATCGTATCATTACCGGTGTTTCCGAAAAGATCGTCATCGCCATCCCCGCCATCAAAGTAGTCATTTCCCTCGCCACCAGACAGCGTATCGTTTCCAAGTCCTCCAAATATCGTGTCATTACCGGCATCTCCCGAAAGCGTATCATTACCATCCATTCCATCGAGGTAATCATTCTCCTCGCCACCGGACAGCGCATCCTTTCCAAGTCCTCCAAATATCGTGTCATTACCGGCATCTCCCGAAAGCGTATCATTACCATCCATTCCATCGAGGTAATCACTCTCCTCGCCACCGGACAGCGTATCGTTTCCAAGTCCTCCAAATATCGTGTCATTACCGGTGTTTCCGAAAAGATCGTCATCGCCATCCCCGCCATCGAGGTAATCGTCGCCTGCAAAACCATTGAAGTAATTGCTACTATTGTCACCAAACCAGTGATCTTTATCGCTGGTGCCAAGTTCGGTGCTCATCGTGCGAATCTCACCGACTTCGATAGCAATGTCCAAAGTTAGCGCAGTTGCGCCAGAACGATCATCAGCGTAGTCATCACTCAACACGCAAAACCATTCTAATATTACTGTATTTATCGTCTCAACCACCCCACTCTCCACCTCCAGCACCCAATCCCCACCTAGCACCGCTGAGCCCGTCACATCATCCGAAGCCGCTACATCAGCACCCGTAAGCGTTGCAAACGCATCAACAAACGCACGTCCATCATCACCAGCACCAACATTGCAACCATAAAGCAACAGGTCTCCGCTGTCGGTCAACGCGTGTCCAATATTGTCGAGCTGTAACTGATACTGCAAAAGGTTGTTCGAGGTAAAAACCGTACTGCCAACAGTTATTGCCCCCGCAACGCCATGCGAAATGATCTGTATCGAACTGTAGTCGTATTTGCCCGCAAGCGACTCTTCCATCTGGAGAAGCCCGTCATAACTGGCATCAAGGACGTTGTACTCCGTTCCTGCGTCAAATTGCGAGACCAACAAGTCAAGATCATTAACCCGACTGTCGATGAATACCATTGTTTTTGCCATGATGCAGATCCGTTGAAGTGATGATACTGTAGATCCTTGCGAGCAGGTTGACTCTCTGGTGAGGCTTGATCACGAGGATTGTCTCAAACATAGTAAAATGTTCGCAAAAAATTGTGGGTAGATGACGTTTGTCGTGTTACGCGGGCATTTGTAGTGGCGTATATACAATACGCTCCTACAAATTTGGTAATACAAAAAATTGGGTGGTAATCGGAATAAATGGCAGGGATACGCCGTAGAATCGCCGGATTGTAAGGACACACTGTGGCATGTCCCTATTCTGCTACAGCACTCTCGACAACACACAGCAATCCGGCAGCCTCCGCCTTCAGAATAATATCATCCACGGCGGTTGTCATTGACACCGCCTGCCCGTCAATCATTGTCAACATCACCGGCGGGTGCGCTTTCTGGTGATCGGTCATGACAGCTTCCCAGCGCTTCTGGACACTCTCCTCAAGCGTACCCCAGGCGAGTCGTCCCCTGCACTTGGGGAACTTGGAGCAGCCGAGCCAGAGGCCTCGTTTGCCACTGCGGAGATAGAGGGGTGAACCGCACTTCGCGCAAAGAATATCCGTCAGAACCGGCGGAGTTTTCATCGGTTCAATGTGGCGCTGCTTGTTGAGATTCAGCAGCGTATTACACTTAGGATAGTTGGAGCAGGCAAGAAAAGGACCGAGTCGCCCCTTGCGCAAAAGCATGTGCCCCTCTTTACAGGAGGGACAGAGAATTGCCGTGTCAATCGGCTTCTCCCGATTGCTGCTGATCGCCTTGATGTTTTTACACTTTGGATAGCAGGAGCAGCCAAAGAACTTGCCACTGCCGGTCCATTTAACCGTCATGTAACCAACACCACACTTTTCGCACAGTTGCGCTTCGCTGTTCTGCGGAATCAGCGGATCATTTTTGCGCAGGAGGAGTGTTGCCTCAAGCGGTTTATAGAAGCTGTCGAGCACCTTTTCGTACTCGTCATCACCGCTGGCAACTTTGTCGAGCTCATCCTCCATAAAGGCAGTAAAGCCAACATCAAAGAGATCGGGAAAATTGGCAACCAGAATCAGCGAAACATCCTTGCCAAGCTCCGTCGGGCCAATCTTTTTCTTTTCAAGTTCAACATAGCCACGATCCTGCAACGTCGAAAAAATAGAGGCGTAGGTCGATGGGCGACCAATACCAAAATGGTCAAGATCCTTCACAAGGGTTGCTTCACTGTATCGAGCAGGAGGGCGGGTAAAGCTCTGCTTTTGATCGAGATCCGACAAAGCAAGAGCATCATTGGCCATCAACCGATCGGGGATCTTGACATTCTGCTCCTTCTCCACATCCTCCTTTGTCGAGGTCTGCGCCTCATAATCAAGCTCACGCTGATCGTCGTAGACACGCATGAATCCGGGAAACAGTACCCGGCTTCCCGTTGCCCTGAAGAGAAACTTCCCCGAACTATCCTCAACATCAACCCGCGTCTGCTCAATTTTTGCTGGTGCCATCATGGCGGCAAGAAAACGCTTCCAGATAAGCTCGTAGAGTTTGAATTGATCGGTTGAAAGATACGGCTTCAGTTGCTCCGGCTTTTTTGACAGTGAGGTCGGACGTATCGCTTCGTGCGCATCCTGGGCATTCTTCCCCTGCTTGGCTGCTCCGCCGAAGCCGATGTACTCTTTTCCGAATTGCTTCTCAATATAACTCCGAGCCTCGGCAACAGCTTCAGGGCCAATACGGGTTGAATCGGTTCTCATATAGGTAATCAAGCCTGTCAGACCCTCGGCGCCAATCTCGATTCCCTCATAGAGTTGCTGAGCCGTGCGCATGGTGCGCTGCGAACCAAAACCGAGCTGGTTTGAGGCCGCCTGCTGCAGCAATGAGGTGGTAAAGGGAAAAGGGGGCTTGCGCTGCTGAACACGAGGGGCAATCTCCTTGACGGAATAGTTGCCATTTCGGGCAAGAGCAGCAATCGCCTCAGCTTGCTCCTGATTGGTTATCTCCGGTTTGTCACCATCAAAACGGATGAGCCGCGCCCTGAACGACTCCATTCCTTCGGTCAAAAAATCTCCTGAAATAGTCCAGTACTCCTGCACAAGAAAACGAACAATCTCCGCTTCACGCTCGCAGATGAGCCGAAGAGCAACCGACTGCACCCGCCCTGCTGAAAGACCTCGCAACACCACATTCCACAAAAAAGGGCTTATCTTGTAGCCTACGATTTTATCAAGACCCTGACGAGTCTGCTGCGAGCGAACAAGACGAGTGTCGATCTGCCGAGGTGCCTGAATGGCTTCAATGATAGCTTTTTTGGTAATCTCGTTAAAGAGCACTCTGGAGACCGGTGTCTTTGTCTCACCGATTTCATTGGAAATATGCCACGCAATGGCTTCGCCCTCACGATCAGGGTCAGTCGCAATCAGAATATCGCTCGCTTCAGCCGCAAGCTTCTTTAACTGCCGTACAACTTTCTCTTTACCAGGAATAATTTCATACCGGGGCACATAGTGGTTTTCAAAATCAAGACCAATCTCTTTCTTGGGAAGATCCTTGATATGACCTACCGAGGCAAAAACAGTATACTTGTCACCAAGGTATTTATTGATTGTTTTTGCCTTTGAGGGAGATTCGACGACAATCAGGGTCCTGTTTCTGGCAGATAATATTGGCGGTTTGAAAGCCATTGATCAGTCCCGGGAGTAAGAGCGTTAACAAGAAAATTTTGAAAAAGATAGGTGTTGACGAGCAAAAAACAAACTTTACCATTTTCAGGACGTATACTATGCCCGTAACAACCGGCCTGTAACCGATTATTTCCGGTTCTTTAACCTGTATATTTTTATTTATTATTATTTTTACCGTAAAAATCAGTGTCCAGGGAAACATAATGTATTCTATTTGATAATCATGCTCCACTTTTTGCTTCGTATCCGTTCTTCTCTTGCTGGTCTGACGTTGTTGGCATTGTTGCTGTTTTCATGCACCACTCTTTCTGCCGAGACTACTGTACAGCAGACAGAGACGGTCGTTCCACTCGTTGTTACCATGCGAAATGATTACGGTTACACCGTCAGGGTGCTTGCTCTCAAAAACGGGAACAACGTGATGGTTGATATGGAGTCTATGGCAAGGGCCTTGCGCCTGAGCTTTCAAAAAAATCAGGATGGCCTTGTGCTTGAAGAATCTTTTGTGAAGCCCGGCAGTCTCTGCACCATTACCCTTGATAATAACTTTGTGCGTGTAGTGCCAAGGAGTCCGGAGCTTCCCGCAAGGATTATTCAGTTGCAGACGAAACCGGTTTCGAAGCAATCAAGAATCTATCTGCCGGTCATTCAGGCATGCAGGCTCTTTACACTCTGGCTGGAGCGGGATATTGTTTATAACGCTGCATCCGGCAGGATACATGCTTTGGTGAAGTCAAAACATGCCGGGGAAGGGGTTGGAAGAATTGGCGTGATCAGGAATGGAGACCGGCGCACCGCACCGGAAAGCAGCATGCAGAGTGGAGGCACAGTCATCACCGGTATTGATGTTGAAAAGCGCGCGAACGGAGCGATTATAAGCTTTCTTGCTTCCGGAGTTCCTGTGCAGGCGTCGCTGCTCAAGCCCGATGCCGAAGGAAATGCTTTTTTCTCACTTGAAAAAGCATCTTGCGATATCAATCTCCTGTCAAAAATATATAACAGTGGTATAGTGAGGGCAATTACTCCAAAACAATTTCCCGGTGCAGGACTGCAGTTTATCATTGCTTTTGACAATCACTCCTACGTCATCAATTCGGTCGATTTTCAGCACGATAAAAAAAACAATCGCTATGTGCTCTATGTCCGGAGTGATGCTGATGTGGAAGAGATCCACAGAAAGGAGAAGGAGCAGCAGATTGCACAGGTACTCAATCGTGATGTCGAAAAGTGGAAGCTCAATACCATCGTGCTTGATGCCGGTCATGGCGGAAAAGATCCCGGCGCCATTGGAGGAAACGGCACCCGTGAAAAAGATGTTGTGCTGAACATCGTGCACGATCTTGGTACTTTTATTGAGCAGAAGTGGCCGGATGTCAGGGTAATCTACACCAGAAAGGATGACTCGTTCATTCCCCTGCATGAACGCGGAAAAATAGCCAACCGCAGCGGCGGAAAACTTTTTATCAGCGTGCATTGCAATGCGAGTCCAAACCATACCGCTCGTGGTTCCGAAGTCTATATTCTTGGTGCGCACAAAAACAAGGCGGCTCTTGATGTTGCGATATTTGAGAACTCTGTTATTCGCACTGAAGCTGATTACCAGCAGGAATATCAGGGGTTCACTGAGGAGCATCTTATAATGAGTAGTATGGCCCAGAATTCTTTTGCCAAGCAATCCACCACTCTTGCTCAGGATATTCTCAAGCCGACCAATAACAGTCGCTCCGTCCGTCAGGCTGGCTTTATGGTTCTCTGGACACCTTCCATGCCGAGTGCTCTGGTTGAAGTGGGGTACCTGTCAAACTCCAGTGAAGAGTCGATTCTTCGGGACCGTCAGGAACAGGCCAAAATCGCTTACGGTATTTTTCAGGGAGTGGAGGTCTATCGCAAGAATTATGAAACATCCACCATGGCGGCCATGAGCCACTGACCCCTCTGGCGATCCGGGAAAAGGCGTGCTGCAGGGTGCGCTTTTTTTTGCTTGCAAAGTTGTAAACCTCCGGTTACATTCAGGTTTACATTTTTCCGTTTCTCCCGTTTCCATTTATGAACGACCTGACCGCCCGGATTCTGAACCGCCTTTCAACAGGCAATGCTTTTTTATCGGGCGAATCGCTCTGCAATGAGTTTGGTATCACCAGAAGCGCCGTCTGGAAGCATATTGGCCAGTTGCGGGCTGAGGGGTATCAAATTGACGCTGTCACAGGACGGGGATACCACTTGTCGGGCTTGACCGGACGACCAGTTGAAGCTGAGGTACGCCCGTTTCTGACTGCCCGACGTTTTGGAATAAAGTTCCACTATCATACCGAGACCGCATCCACCAATCTTTTGGCTAAAGCTCTTGCGGTCGAAGGCGCGCCAGAAGGCTCGGTTGTTGTCGCAGATTCCCAGAGCGGGGGACGGGGCAGAATGGGTCGTCTCTGGGTTTCCCCTCCAGGGGTCAACCTCTATTTTTCCCTGATTTTGAGGCCTGACGTGCCTTCCATCCGTGTTCCGCAACTGACGTTACTTGTTGCTGTTGCCATTCATCGGGCATTGATTGCGCTCTCTTCCGGACTTGAGCCCATGATCAAGTGGCCGAATGACATCCTTGTCAATGAAAAAAAATTGTGCGGTGTGCTCTGTGAAATGCAGTCAGAGCCTGAACAGACCCACTTTGTTGTGGTAGGAATAGGGATTAACGTCAACCAGACTGGGATGCCCGATGAGCTCAGGGAGAGTGCGACATCACTGTTTCTTGAACGGGAGCAATTGTTTTCGAGGCCGGAACTTCTGGCCCTGGTGCTCAACCATTTTGAGCCACTCTACGATGAGTGGTTACTGCAGGATGATCTCGGCTTTATCCTTCCGTATCTCGAAAAATATGCACTGCTTCAGTCTCGGGAAGTCTCTATTGATCAACGTAACCGCAACCTGAGAGGCACTGTTACCGGGATTGCGTGCGGAGGTGAGCTTAAACTGGAGTGTGCGGATGGACAAACCGTACTTGTTTCGTCAGGAGAAGCCCACTTGCACAAGAAGAGCGATAAAACATGACGCCATAGAAGCGTTGAATACACGCTGTACGAGCTGACCATAATAAAAATATATATAAAGAAGTTATGTCATCAACACTGCTCCATCCCAACATTGCCGCCGCCTATCGTGTGCTTGAAACCGGTGAGCCGATAACCCATGCCGAAGCTCTTCTGCTTGCAGATCTGCCGGGTGAACTTGCTCTCGATCTTGCTTCGCTGGCAAACAAGGTCAAAAATCGCTACGGCAGCGATACAGAAGCGCTTCACGCCTGCTCCATCATGAACGCAAAATCGGGTGTGTGCGGTGAAAATTGCAGGTTTTGTGCCCAGTCAAAGCACAATCATGCTTCAATTGAAGTCTATGATCTGGTCAACGAAGAGTCTGCGCTGATTGAAGCCCGCAATTGTGTGGCCGAGGGGGTTTCCCATTTCGGCATTGTCACCAGTGGTTATGGCTATAAAAAGATAACTCCGGAGTTCCAGCGTGTGCTCGACATGATCGACCGGCTGCATGCTGAATTGCCCGATCTGCACGTCTGTGCATCGCTGGGCATTTTGGGTGAAGAGCCGGCTGCGGCCCTGGCGGCGCACGGTATCGCCCATTACAACATCAACATTCAGGTTGCGCCAGACCGCTATCATGCGCTTATTGCCGATACGCATTCTGTCGAAGAACGCATTGAGACGATCAAATTGTTGAGAAAGAACAACATCTCGGTCTGCTGCGGAGGCATTATGGGTGTTGGAGAGACGATGCAGGAGCGGATTGCCATGATTTTTGCACTCCAGGAGCTTGATGTCAGCGTCATACCGCTCAATGTACTGGTGCCGATTGATGGTACCCCGCTTGCAGGAAAAGAGCCGGTTTCCGTTGCCGACATTGTGAAAACATTTGCGATCTGCCGGCTTGCGCATCCCGATAAAATCATCAAGTTTGCGGCTGGTCGCGAGACCATCATGAAAGATTTTCAGGGTCTTTTGATGCTCTCAGGGGCCAATGGCTATCTGACCGGGGGTTATCTGACCACCCGGGGACGCGATATTGCCGACGACCGCCGGTTTGCCAGTCAGATTGCCAGTTTCAACTGAGGAGCGGAGAGTGCAGTTTTACGAACGGATCAGGCAGGAGCTTGATGAGCTTGGGGCGCTTGACCGTTACAGGCGTCTTCCTGATATCAGTGCCCGCAACGGCAAAGCTATTGTGGTCGACGGGCACAATCTCCTGAACCTCTCCTCGAACGACTATCTTGGTCTGGGTGACGACAAACTGATGCTGGCCGCGTATGTAAAGGAGTTCAGTGCAACGGATCATGCCATGACCAGCTCTTCATCCCGTCTTCTGACAGGAAACCATCCGCTATACGACCAGTTGGAGCAAATGCTTGCCGCCCTCTACGGGCGTGAAGCTGCCCTTGTGTTCAACAGCGGTTATCACGCCAATATCGGGATGCTCCCGGCGCTGAGCGGTCGTCATGATCTTGTGCTGAGCGACCGGCTGAACCACGCAAGCATTATTGACGGTATGAAGATTGCCGAAGCCCCTTATCAGCGCTATCGCCACCGGGACTACGATCATCTTGAAGAGCTGCTTGCGGGTGCCGCTGACCGCTATCGCCAGATCTTTATTGTGACCGAATCGGTCTTCAGCATGGATGGTGATCTTGCTGATCTTGCCCGGCTGGTAGCCCTGAAAGAGAAGTACGGAGCCTTTCTGATTGTCGATGAAGCGCACGGGGTCGGCGTCTTCGGAGAGCATGGCCTCGGCCTCTGTGAAACGACCGGTATGGTACAACAGATTGATATCATCACCGGTACCTTCGGCAAGGCGCTCGCCTCCACAGGCGCCTACGCGGTGATGAATACCCTTGTGAAAGAGTATCTACTGAATACCATGCGCTCTATTATCTTTACTACGGCGCTTCCGCCGGTTATTCTCGGCTGGAGCCTGCGGACTCTTGCCCGCCAAAGCGCGATGCAGCGCGACCGGGTGGCTCTGTTGCTGCTTGCCGCCAGACTGCGCCATGATCTTGCAGAGCGCGGACTGGATGTCCCGGGTGACAGTCATATTGTGCCGGTCATTACGGGGAGCAACAGCCTTGCCGTAGCCCTTGCAGCAAAACTTCGTGAAGAAGGGTTTCTCTGCATGCCGGTGCGACCTCCGACAGTACCTGAAAAGAGCGCCAGGATTAGGATTTCGCTGCGTTCAACCCTGCAGTGGGAAGATATTGCCCGGATACCTGAACTTATCGGAGGTTAACAGAGTGATGAAAACGGAATGGCTCAGAAAAGAGGGTGCGGAAAAATTGTTGCTTTTCTTCAACGGCTGGGGTATGGATGCACGCCTTGGCGCCCATCTTTGCAGAGAATCACTATCGGAAGAGTTTTCGCACGATCTTCTGCTCTGCTACGACTATCGCACACTGGCACTTGCAACAGAGGTTATGGAGGTTCTTGCCTGCTATAAGGATATCACCATTATTGCCTGGTCATTCGGTGTCTGGGTGGCACAGCATACCGCTCTTCCACCGATCACCAGGGCCATTGCCATCAACGGCACCCTTGACCCCGTCAATGCGGAAAAAGGTATTGCTCCCGAGGTGTTTGAGGCGACCCTTTCTGGCTGGTCTGAAGAGAATCGCCACCGATTCAATCGCCGGATGTGCGGCAGCAATGAGGCACTTTCCCTTTTTTCCACCATGTTCCCCGACCGCACTGCCGCCGATCAAAAGGAGGAGCTGATGCACTTGAAAGAGTATGTTCAGGCTGCTGGCACAACAACCGCTGCATGGAGCTATGATCATGCCATTATTGGTGGACGCGATCTGGTCTTTCCGGCTCAACAGCAGTACCAGGCATGGAAAGGGGTGCCCCAAACGGTGATTTCTGATATGCCGCACTTTCCGTTTTTTCATTTCACGACTCTGCAGGAGGTGATGGCATGTCTCACAACATAACCATAGACAAGCAACTGGTTCGCGAGCGGTTCTGCAGTACGCTCAAGAGCTACGGGGCTCATGCGGTGGTGCAGAAAGCCATGGCCAGGGAGCTTGCGGAGATAATTTGCAGCTCACAGCAAGCTCGATCTTTCGACCGGGTGCTTGAAGTGGGGGCAGGTTCTGGAGCACTTATGGCAGAGTTGCTGAACCGTTGTTCGGTAGAAGCCTACTACGCCAATGACCTTGTCGAAGAGAGCCGTCACTGCTTGCTTGAAGTCCTTGATCGCTATCCTGTTCAGGAGTTTCTCTTTCTTGCTGGCGATATCGAACAGCTTGAGGAGCTGCCTTCGGAACTGGATTTGGTGGCTTCAAACGCCACCCTCCAATGGCTTGACGATCTCGACGGCTTTTTCCGCAATATGGCCGCTCATCTCAGACCCGGCGGGATACTTGCTTTCAGCACGTTCAGCACCTCAAACATGCAGGAAATATCAGCCATTGAGGGAGTCGGACTGAGCTATCACACCCTTAGAGAGCTTGAACTTCTTGCCGGAAAATATTTTGAACTGACGGTTAGCCGAGAAGAGGTGCAACAACTTGAATTCACTTCACCCGAAGCGGTGCTGCACCATATACGGCAGACAGGAGTCAACGGTATATGCCGTCGATCATGGACAAAAAGCCGATACCAGCACTTTATCGACCAGTACCGACGGCTTTTTTCCTGCGAAAATGGAGTATATCTTACCTATCATCCCGTCTACTGCTGTATGAAAAAGAGAGCGTTATGAAAGGATCGGTTCTTGTTATTTCCGGCATTGATACCGGGATCGGAAAAACCGTTGTAACCGGTCTGCTTGCCAAAGCGCTGCTTCTGCATGGCAAAAACGTCATCACCCAGAAAATTGTCCAGACCGGCTGCGAAAGGATCTCTGACGATATTGTGGAGCACCGCCGACTGATGGGCATCGACTTGCAGGAGGTCGATCGGGAAGGGGTCACCTGCCCTTACCTGTTTCGCTATCCCGCATCACCACACCTTTCAGCCCGTATGGAAGGCGCCGGGGTTGATGTTATGCACATACGCCGGGCAACCCTTCTCTTGCAGAAACACTACGAGCTGGTGTTGCTGGAAGGTGTTGGCGGGTTACTGGTTCCCTTGGCTTCGGATCTGCTTTTTGCCGATTATGTCCGGGATGCCGGGTACGGACTTCTGCTGGTGACCACCCCCCGTCTTGGCAGCATCAACCACACCCTGCTCTCTATTGAGGCCTGTCTGAAACGGGGAATACCTCTCCGGGGAGTGATCTACAACTGTTTTGAAAATGTTGACACGCTTATCGTCGACGATACCCGTGAGGTTATCCAGCACTACCTTTTCAAGGTGGGCTTGTCTGCACCAGTGATCAACCTGCGTGACGGAGTGCTTGATGATGATGCCGTTTTACGTCTCTCCCTATAACTGCTACCGGTATGCCAGTGTCTACCATTGACCTTGATTTCGACCGCCAGCACGTTTGGCATCCCTACACTTCGGTGACCAACCCTCTGCCGGTCTATCCGGTCGTGCGGGCTTACGAGGTCTTTCTTGAGCTGGAGGATGGCCGGCGGCTCATTGACGGCATGTCCTCCTGGTGGGCGGCCATTCACGGCTATAACCATCCCATGCTGAACGCGGCGGTGGTCTCTCAGCTTCAGCGGATGAGCCATGTCATGTTCGGCGGCCTTACCCACGAGCCTGCCGTAACCCTTGCACAACAGTTGGTCGCCTTGACCCCGGCGGCGCTACAGAAAGTTTTTTTCAGCGATTCAGGGTCAGTTGCCGTTGAAGTTGCCATCAAAATGGCCATCCAGTACTGGGCCGCGCTGGGGAACTCCTCAAAAAACCGCATGCTGACGGTTCATTCAGGCTATCACGGCGACACCTTTGCCGCCATGTCGGTCTGCGATCCGGTAACAGGAATGCACTCCCTCTTCAAAGGCACCATACAGGAGCAGTACTTTGCCGAAGCTCCAGCTTGCCGGTTTCATGAGCCCTGCACCGATGACGATATGGCCGATCTGCACCTGAAGCTTGAGCGCCATCACGCCGACATTGCCGCCGTGATTATAGAACCGGTGGCGCAGGGAGCGGGGGGGATGCGCTTTTACTCTCCGCACTACCTTTGTCGTCTCAGGGAGTTGTGCGACCGCTATGATGTGCTCCTGATTTTCGACGAAATCGCTACCGGCTTTGGACGTACCGGAAAAATGTTTGCACTGGAACATGCGGCAGTTGTGCCCGATATCCTCTGTGTCGGCAAAGCGCTGACCGGCGGCTATATGACCCTTGCCGCAACGCTGACAACTGAGAGCGTTGCCGAATCGATCTGTTCCGGTATTCCCGGCCTCTTCATGCACGGGCCAACCTTTATGGCAAACCCACTCGCCTGTGCGGTCGCCTCCGCAAGCATTCGACTTCTTGAGAGCTACGACTGGCAGGCATCAATACTTCGCCTTGAAGCGGGACTTCTCCAGGGGCTTGAACTCTGCCGTTCGTTCAGCCATGTCCTGGACGTCCGTGTGCTTGGTGCCATAGGAGTGGTTGAACTTGAGCATCCCGTTGTTATGGCCACAATCCAGAAAAAATTTGTTGACAAGGGCGTCTGGGTTCGTCCTTTCGGTCGACTTGTGTATCTTATGCCTCCCTTTATCATGACCGACAACGAACTCAGTCTCTTGACTGCTGCGGTGTGCGAAGTCGTAGAAACAATACCGTAATTTTCCCCGAAAAATGCCATGAGAGCCAAACCCTGGATTCACCATTACGACAAAGGAGTTCCCCACACCCTTCATCCCTACCCTGCGGAGACGCTGGTCGATGTGGTTCGCCGGAGTGCCGAGGAGCAGCCAAAGCATACCGCAATGTATTTCAAGGGGGTTTCGCTCTCGTACCAGGAACTTGACAAACAAAGCAATGCGCTTGCCGGGGCGCTGCTCTCGCTTGGCCTGGGGGCCGGTGATCGGGTCGCCCTGATTATGCCCAATTCACCACAGATGATTATCAGTGAGCTTGGAATATGGAAAGCCGGGGCCATTGCGGTGCCCATGAATCCTCTTTACACCCATCTTGAACTTGAGCATGCCCTGAATGAATGCGGCGCAGAGACGGTCATTGTTTTGACACCTTTCTACGAAAAAATAAAGAAAGTTCAGACCGTTTCCCGCCTGAAAAGAGTGATTGCTACCACCATCAAAGAGTACCTCTCCCCCATCAACAATATCCTCTTTACGCTGCTGAAAGAAAAAAAAGATGGGCACCGGGTAAAACTGCACCAGGGAGACCATTGGCTGAGCGCTCTGCTTGCGGCTCAAGCAGGCGCAAAATTTCTGCCGGTACCGATCCGGCACAACGACCCGGCCATTTTTCTCTTTTCCGGTGGCACCACAGGTAACCCAAAATGCGTGGTGATTTCCCATCAGGGGCTGGTGATGACCGGAATGCAGATTGCAAGCTGGTTCAGCGTTATTCTGGACAAAGGCAAAGATGTTATTCTGCTCAACATGCCCCTGTTTCACGTCTATGCCCAGGTCGGGATTATGACCGCCGCGTTGATTGAGCGCTACCCGCTTGGGCTGGTGCCAAATCCGAGAGACCTCGACGACCTGCTGCATACCATTAAAACCCTGAAACCAGCCGTGCTGCCAGGCGTTCCAACCCTCTTTACTGCACTGATCAACCATCCCGGTGTCAAACGTGATAGCTCCATTCTGAAATCGCTTAAACTCAGCGTGTCGGGCGCGGCGCCGCTCATGCTTGAGACCAAGAGACGTTTTGAAGAGCTGACCGGAGGCCGGATTATTGATGCCTACAGCCTTACCGAGTCAGCGCTTGCTTCCGTTTTTACCCCGATTCTCGGCACCTACAAACATGGATCGGTTGGCATTCCCGTGCCCGATGTGGAGGTGCG
>Ga0194037_1001031_pt1 | contig 20865 bp, 18 predicted proteins | sample JunL306m_MetaG_FD_148653 | JGI IMG/M metagenome (GOLD analysis project Ga0194037, IMG submission 148653) | Anoxic zone freshwater microbial communities from boreal shield lake in IISD Experimental Lakes Area, Ontario, Canada - Jun2016-L304-6m | ecosystem: Environmental > Aquatic > Freshwater >...
TAACTCAACTTTCGCAGTTGCATAAAACATCATAACACACTGATATTATTATTAGTATAGCGTCTCAAAGTATAGTAAAGTAGGTTTGTTCCCCAACAAATAAACCTTACTCACAAGGAGACGCTATGAAGCAGACTTTATCAGAAATTGCCTCTGTTGAAAACCAGATCAACGTGTTCTTTCATAATCATTCACTTGGTAAACTGCTCCGGCAATGCGGCATCAACAAAGAGAAGGGCATTTCCCTCGAAGTTCTGTTCCAGTTTCTTCTTGCCCTTGCTTTTACCGGAAAGAATCTGTTTCGTCATATGGAGCCATCTGGCTCATTCGATGGAATTTTCAAGGATGCCGTATACCGCTTTCAAAATTCGGCCAGAGCCAACTGGCGCAGATTTCTGCTGCTTTTGAGTACCCGTATTATCGTAAGCCGTCTCGAACCGTTGACTGATGGGTCGAACCTGAAGGTGCTGATTGTTGATGACACCTTGTTTCTGAGAGACCGCAGTAAGCATGTTGAACTGCTGGCTCGTGTGCACGATCACAATACAGGCCGCTATCACAAAGGCTTCAGGATGCTCACCATGGGTTGGTCTGACGGCAGCAGCTTCATGCCAATATTATTGTCAGTGCTCAGCTCCGCTAAAGAGAAGAACCGTTTGTCTCCGATGCGCGAAGATATTGATAAGCGAACCAATGGGTATAAGCGCCGTCAAGAGAGTGTCAGAAAATCCACCGACGTTCTTGTTGATTTAGTATCCCTGGCGATGTCTGCCGGTATCAAGGCACGGCATCTTCTGTGCGATAGTTGGTTTGCCTTTCCTGGTGTAATACGCAAGATACGGGCACTGGGGATGCACACCATCTGCATGCTCAAGGATATGCCAAAAATCACCTACACCTTCGGGGAGAAACAAGTCACGTTGAAGGCGCTGTTCAAGCTGGTTCACAAACGTCCTGGTCGAGCCAGTGTGCTGGCAACATGCCTGGTTAGCATCGGCGATGACGACAATGGGCAACCGGTGCCGGCAAAGATCGTATTCATACGAGACAGGAACTCAAGGAGTTGGCTGGCGCTCCTCTCCACAGATACGACACTTACCGATGAAGAGATCGTCACACTTTACAAACGTCGCTGGGATATTGAGACGTTTTTCAAGATAGCCAAATCGTTTTTGAGGTTTGCAAAAGAGAGTCAGAGCCGGTCATACGATGCCATGGTTGCCCACGCCACGCTGGTCTGCTGTCGTTATCTCATGTTGGAGAACAGCAAGAGAACAACGACAGACCCGAGGACGTTAGGGACTCTGTTTCATGCTACCTGTGACGAAATACGGCAAAGCAGCTTTACTGAGGCGCTTGCTATCCTCCTCAAATTGCTGGAGCAGGCATTGGGGCGTGTTGTCGGGTTTTCCAAAGAGCAGATAGAATGCTTTGTGCAGCAGTTCATTGAGCAACTACCAACGGCTTTCAGAGGACGATTACTACTTTTAGCCACGGGAAACGGTAAAAACTAAGAAACATCAGAGTGTTACCGCAAAATTAGCGACTGCGAAAGTTGAGTAGTTAACGCTAGTATCCAGCTCAAGCCCGTGAGCCTTGGCATATGCCGCAGCTTTGTCTTTCTGCCTTACAAGAGAATTTCCTTTTGATTGCTCTGGAGACGAAAAGCGGCTATACGAGTATGCACGTGGCATATGTCACCCCCTCATGAAGTTCAGGTAGTATACACATAAAATTAGGCACTACAACCGAAATAGTACTTCAATTCGGCATCCCGGATTTTTTGTGTACCCTGTTGTATGGTTACAACAGATCAAACTTATACAAGGAGAATCACAACGCATGAAAAAATGTCTTATGAAAGCAGCCCTTGGCAGTGCAGTCGCAGTTGTTTGTATGGCTGGCGTGGCTGTGGCAGGCAATGTGTCAGTTGATGTGGCAACTCCCAACGTGCGCGTCCAGGTCGGAAATCCCGCACCGCCGCCACCTCCTGTGACGATTATTGAGAGAGACCGGGTGATTGTTAAAGAGAAAGACGGGCATCATGATCACGGCAAGCATAAGGGGCACGACAAAAAGCATAAAAAACACAAGAAAAGCGACGATTAATCTGCTCATATCAGCACAGCTCTGTGAAGGAGGTTTTGCATCATGAAACTGGGAACACCATTAAAGCCAGGGGCCACTCGACTGCTGCTGCTCGGTTCGGGAGAACTGGGCAAAGAGGTCGCCATTGAGGCGCAACGCCTGGGAGTGGAAGTGATCGCCGTTGATCGCTACCCGGACGCGCCTGCCATGCAGGTGGCGCACAGAAGTCACGTCATCAGCATGCTTGATCGTGAGGCGTTGCGCAGCATCGTGGCGTTGGAGCGCCCCGACCTGATCGTGCCGGAAATCGAGGCCATCGACACGGAGTTTCTGCTGGAGCTTGAACAGGCCGGTCAACGGGTTATCCCGACAGCCCGGGCGGTTAACCTGACGATGAACCGCGAGGGGATCCGGCGTTTGGCTGCTGAAGAGTTGGGACTGCCGACAGCCCGCTACGCCTTCGCAAAAACAGCAGATGAACTGCGTTCAAATGCGTCACAGATCGGTTTCCCCTGCGTAATCAAGCCGATCATGAGCTCGTCCGGCAAGGGGCAGAGCGTTGTGCAGGATGCCTCACAGCTTGATCAGGCCTGGCGCTACGCCATGGATGGGGCGCGGGGTGTTTCGGATACGGCCATTATCGAGGAGTTCATCAACTTCGACTACGAAATCACGCTGCTGACGGTCCGCCATCAGGGTGGCACATCATTCTGTCCCCCCATCGGGCATGCGCAGATCAAGGGAGATTACCACGAATCCTGGCAGCCGATGGCCATGACGCCGACGGCTCTGGCAGAAGCGAAACGGCAGGCGGAAGCGGTCACCACCGCCTTGGGCGGGTCTGGTCTTTTCGGGGTGGAATTGTTCATCCGTGGCGAGCAGGTCTGGTTCAGCGAGGTTTCTCCGCGCCCGCATGACACCGGCATGGTAACGATGATCTCCCAGAACCTCTCACAGTTTGAACTGCACGTGCGTGCGATTCTCGGTTTGCCGGTGCTGGAGATAACCAATCTGGGGCCGGCGGCCAGCCACGTCATACTGGCCACGGAGAGTAACAATGTTGTCAGTTTTAGTGGCGTTACCGAAGCTCTGACAATCCCTACCAGCAAACTACGTCTGTTCGGAAAACCAGACACCCGCCCCGGACGCCGCATGGGAGTAGCCCTGACGCAGGGTGCCACAACCGATGAAGCCAGAAGCCGTGCAGAGCAGAGTGCTCATGCTGTGCAGATTACGAGCGCGGACTGAATCTACTTTAATTCCCACACCGTCAGTTGTGCCACGGTATGCTGGAACTTGCGGCGGGTCTCGCGAATCACAAACGGCAGCTCGCGAGGCTCGCCCAGCAGGCGGAAGTGCTCTGACAGGGCGCTCTTCACACCATCCAGTGACCAGACCTGCTCACCCGCCTCACGATAGCCCCCCAGCCACTCCGCTTTTTTGGTGTACTCCTCAAGCCAGGTGTAGGGTGAGGTCAGCACCAGCAGGCCACCTGGATTGATTCGCTCGTGAATCGAGCTGAGGAATTTTCGCGGCGAATAGAGCCGGTCGATCAGGTTGGCTGCCAGTATCAGATCATAACCCTTGAATTTTTCCGGGAGGTTGCAGGCATCGCCCTGATAAAACTGCACCCGCTGGCGGGCCTCTGCCAGCCCGAATTGCGCCAGATCAATCTCATGAAATGAAACGATCTCACCCTCTTCCGGCAGCCCGTACCGCAGTACAGCCTCCTGCTGCATTCGGGCCGCCAGTCTGAAAAAGCGGGTCGAAAAGTCCAGCCCGGTCACCCGTTCAAAACCACCCCGCGCCAGCTCGAACGAGGCCCGCCCCACAGCGCAGCCCAGTTCAAGGGCATGTCCCCGTTTGCGTCCCTGCATCACTTCCAGACATATTTCTGCACAGGCGGCCTGAAAATTCGCTACGCCAAAGTGATGTGGCCCGTAATGGGCATCACAGTACTGGGCCGCCAGGGCATCGCTTTCGTACTGGTCGTCGTGGATGATGATCGGAGCATCGCTCTGTACATAGCGGAAACCGGCATGCTGGAAAAAGTGCCGCCGGAAGGCATAACGGGCGTCACGCGTGGCCTCGTTACCGGTTGAAATCCAGGAGCCCCCCTTGATCAGGTTATGGCGCGTATCGAAGGTCGGTGTCGAAAAATCATCGTACCAGGGATGGATCTGGAAACCGTGGAACGGGTAGATAGGAGTTTCGGACCACTGCCAGACGTTGCCGAGCACATCGAAGAAATCACCACTTTTGAAGCGATCAACCGGGCAGGATGACGCCCACCACTCCAGATTGATATTGCCGGGCGCAGTTTCCCAGGCGGGAGAATCGGGAATACCGCAGATATCACGCAGGCGATTCCATTCATCCTCGCTCGGCATCCGGATGCTCATACCTGTTGCCGTTGATTTCCAGTTGCAGAAGGCCTTGGCTTCCAGATAATTGACCTCTACCGGCCAGTTCCAGGGCAGATCGATCTCCGCCACCATCGTCCGTAATTTCCAGCCATCACCGGATTTGATCCAGAACAGCGGATGTTCAGCCTGCTTGAACTCGCGCCAATGCCACCCCTCCAGCGTCCACCACTGCCGGTCCAGGTAGCCGCCGGTCTCGACGAAGTTCAGAAATTCGCGGTTGGAGGTCAGATACTGCGCTGCCTTGAAACCGGGTACTTCTACGCTGTGCTGTCCGTACTCGTTATCCCAGCCATAGAGCGGGTGATCTTTCGATTTCCCAAGCGTCACCGGTCCACCAGCTACGTTCAGCAACTGATTGACCGGCGGCTCACCCGTTTCGAGGCAGATATCCCACATCGGCAGTTGTTGCACCTGATCAATGGGGAGCTGGCGAATCAGGACGGATGAGGTTTCCAGATGAATTCGCTGATGTTCGATGCCCATCATGATGCCCCATAAGGGATCTTCCCACCCGATCGGCAGAGAAAGCGGCAGCGTGCGGATCAATCGATCCAGCAATACACGGACCTGGTCGCGGTACTCCTTGACCTCCACGCGCGTCGGCCATTCGTAATGAGATTCATTGAGATCATCCCAGGACATCTCGTCCACCCCCACGGCAAACATTGATTCGAAACGCGGGTTAATGCGCTGGTCAATAACCTTTGCTACGGTCAACTTGTTGATATAAAAGGTGGCGGTGTGCCCGAAATAGAAGATCAGCGGATGGCGCAGCCGGTCAGGGCGCAGGTAAAACGTTTCGTCATTGAGGAGGGTGTCGTAGAGCCGTTCGTCAATTTCGAAGGTGGCGTGGAAATAGTCTAAAATTTCGGCGCGCTTCAGTTCCGGATCGCCCTGATTGAGTATGACGGTGTGGGTTTTGCGCAGATCCATTGGGTGCTCTCCTCTGTGCTAGCATTATGCGGTGTCTTGGGAACGGGATATTATCACATAATAGGCCGCGATCTAAGCTCATTTTGTATTTTCACACATGTTTATTGTCGTTGCAGGGATGCAAGCTAAGTCAGCTTCGGATGACATTTAAAAGGTTATTGTCTCTTTATTGATTGCGCTTGACATGAATAATGCGCATAATTTATAAAAATTATGTGCATGGCATTGTACGTCGCAGCCAATAAATAACGAAAGGATACCGTTATGCAACATGCTTATTGTGACCCACACTCAAGAATAAAAAGAAAGCCTACCAACGTGAGTGTTCGCGTTGACCTGCTCCAGATTGCCAGAGAAGATAATGTTAATTTGTCCGGCATGTTAGAGAAGTGTCTCGTCGATTACGGTAAGAAGCGTGCCGAGAAAGAGTGGTTGGAGAGGAATAGTAAAGCTATTAGCGATATTAACAATTTTGTTGAAGAATACGGCCTCTTAAGCGACGAAAGGAGACTCTTCTAGTGGCGCAATTTGATGTTTATCTGAACAGCGGTAAGGGGGCCACAGCCGCCCCATTTTTAGTTGATGTCCAGCACAACCTTTTTGAGACCTGTAATACAAGAGTTGTTGTACCTCTATTGTCTGCTAAAATAGCCAGAGAAAGAGGCATGGATTTTATTGAAAAAGCAAACCCGGCGTTTATGTTTGGAGAGACGGAAGTTGTGTTGGCTGCGCATCTCATGACCGCTATACGTGCAAAAGAGCTGAGTGGAAAAATAGTCGGATCAATTTCATCCATGCGTCCAGACATTCTGGCAGCCATGGATGTTATTTTTTCAGGTGTTTAACCAGGTTGTCATTTGAATATGATCATATCACTACGGAGGATTTTCCCGCATGACACAGAACATAATTTCTGCACTTTCTCACCGGATTCTGGTGCTGGATGGCGCCATGGGCACCCAGCTGCAGGCCTGCAATCTGACGGCCGATGATTTTGGCGGCGCTGAATATGAAGGATGCAACGAATATCTGACTATTTCACGACCTGATGTAATTGAAGGGGTCCACTGCGCCTATCTGGAAGCGGGCGCCGATATTATCGAATCAAACACATTTGGCTCTACCGACATCGTTCTGGCGGAATATGGTTTACAGGATCAGGTCTATGAACTGAACCGGCAGGCGGCCCTGATCGCCCGACGGGCCTGTGACGCCTTCTCGACGCCTGAAAAACCGCGCTGGGTGGCCGGGTCGATGGGGCCGACCACGCGTACGATCTCAGTCACCGGTGGCGTGACGTTTGAGCAGTTGGTGCAGGCTTTTCGGGAACAGACACGAGGGTTGTTGGCTGGCAGAGTAGATCTGCTACTACTGGAAACAGCCCAGGACACTCTGAATCTGAAGGCGGCTGCCGAGGGAATCCGGCTGGCGTTTGACGAGTGCGGTCGGCGTGTGCCGATCATGGTTTCCGGCACGATCGAGCCGACCGGGACCATGCTGGCTGGACAAGGTGTTGAAGCGTTGTACATCAGTCTGGCTCATCTGGAAGAGAGCCTGGGGCTGATCAGCATCGGCCTGAACTGCGCTACCGGGCCGGAGTTTATGGCCGACCACCTGCGGACGCTGTCGGAACTGGCCCGCTGTCACGTTTCGGTCTATCCCAACGCCGGTCTACCGGATGAGAACGGCCACTACGCCGAGTCACCTGATTCGCTGGCGGCCAAATTGTCCCGCTTTGTTGATGAGGGGTGGCTCAATATCGTCGGTGGCTGCTGCGGAACATCACCAGCCCACATCGCGGCCATAGCCAAAATGGTGGCTGGCAGGCAACCACGGCACCCGTCAACCGCGCGACGCCGTGCCGTGTCCGGTATTGAAGCCTGCTTCATTGAGGATGATCTCCGCCCGCTGCTGGTTGGAGAACGGACTAACGTGATCGGCTCGCGCAAGTTCAAAAACATGGTCATTGCCGAACGTTTTGAAGAGGGGGCCGAGATTGCCCGCGATCAGGTCAAGGGTGGTGCTCAGATCATCGACGTCTGCGTCGCCAACCCGGATCGGGATGAAGCGGCCGACATGCTGCGACTGCTGGAGTTTCTGCCGCGCAAGGTACGGGCACCGATCATGATTGACTCAACCGATTTGCAGGTCACGGAACTGGCCCTGCAGCGACTGCAGGGTAAATGCCTGCTTAATTCAATCAATCTGGAAGATGGCGAGGAACGTTTCGCCAAGACAGCCCGGCTGCTGCATCACTACGGCGGCTCAGTGGTGGTGGGGTGTATTGATGAAGATCCGCAGCACGGCATGGCAATCACCCGCGAGCGCAAGCTGGCGGTTGCCCATCGTTCCTACGATCTGCTGGTGAATAAATACGGCCTGCGTCCGGAAGATCTGATTTTCGATCCACTGGTTTTCCCGGTGGGAAGCGGCGATGCCTCATATATCGGCTCGGCGGTTGAAACCATTGAAGGGGTACGGCTGATTACGGAGGCATTTCCAGAATGCAGCACGATTCTGGGGATCTCCAATATCTCCTTCGGTCTGCCACAGGCGGGGCGCGAGGTATTGAATGCCGTTTTCATTCATCACTGCGTAAAGGCCGGTCTTACCTACGCCATTGTCAACACCGAAAAACTGGAGCGTTATGCGTCGATCGATCCCGAAGAGCTTCGTCTGTCCGAAGATCTGCTCTACTGGCGCGGCGACGATCCGGTGGCCGCTTTCGCAGCCGCCTTCCGCGACAAGCAGCAGACCGTTCACACTCCGGCCGCCGATCTACCACTCGACGAGCGGTTGTCACGCTACATCATCGAAGGTATCAAGAATGGCCTGACCGCAGATCTGGATATCGCTCTGGCACGCGGTGACAAACCGCTGGAAATCATCAACGGAGCGCTGATGGCCGGCATGGCCGAGGTGGGGCGACTGTTTAATGACAACCAGCTGATTGTGGCCGAAGTGCTGCAGTCTGCCGAAGCGATGAAAGCGGCTGTGGCACACCTGGAGCCGCATCTGGAGAAGGGGGAGAGCTCCAGTAAGGGGAAAATGCTGCTGGCGACGGTCAAAGGGGACGTTCACGATATCGGCAAAAATCTGGTCGAGATCATCCTTTCCAACAATGGTTTTCAGGTGGTCAACCTGGGGATTAAGGTCGGACCGGAAGCGCTGATCGAGGCGGCGCAGCGTGAACAGCCTGATTTCATAGGTCTTTCGGGACTGCTGGTCAAGAGCGCCCTGCAGATGGCAACTACGGCTGCCGATCTGAAAGCAGCCGGTATCAACGTGCCGCTGATGGTCGGTGGTGCGGCACTTTCACGAAATTTTGCCGACAGCCGCATTGCTCCGCAGTACGGCGCTCCGGTACTGTATGCCAAAGATGCCATGGCAGGACTGGAACTGGCTAATCGCCTGGCTGACCCGCTGCGGCGCGGACCGCTGCTGGAAGAGCTTGCCGAGCGGCAGCAGAACAGCCTTCAGGCTAGTCGGACCAGTCAGACTGGTTTGAAGGCTCTAACCAGTCAGGTCAGCTCGATGCCAAACGCTCCTTTGCTATCGCCGCCTGATTTTGAGCAACACACCCTGCGCGATATCCCGCTCAAACAGATTCTCCCCTATCTGAACCGGCAAATGCTCTACACCAAGCATCTGGGGCTGATCGGTTCTGTAGAGAAACTGCTGGCAGCTGGTGATGAAAAGGCACACAAGCTGCACAGTGCCGTTGAAGAGATGCTGGTCCGTATCGAACGCGAGCAGTTGATCAGGCCGCAGGCGCTCTACCGATTCTATCCGGCCAATGCAGACGGCAATGACCTGATTCTGTACACACCGGACGGCTCTGGAAGCGAAGCCATGCGTTTCTCGTTTCCGCGCCAGACGGCCGGTGACCAGCTCTGCGTGGCAGATTTTTCACGTCCTCTCACGAGCGGAGAACGCGATAACATGGCGCTCTTCGTGGTAACCTGTGGTCAGGGTGTTCGTGAAGAGGCCGAAGCGATGAAGAGTTCTGGAGACTACCTGAATTCGCATCTGTTGCAAGCTCTGGCATTGGAGCTGGCTGAGGCGACCGCCGAGTTTCTTCATAAACGGATCCGGACGTCATGGGGTATCGTAGACGATCCAGCCCTGAGTATGAAACAGCTCTATAATGCTGAATATCAGGGCATTCGAGTGTCCTTCGGCTATCCTGCCTGTCCGGAGCTGAGCGATCAGCAAAAACTGTTTCGGCTCTTGGGGCCGGAAGCAATCGGCGTCCAGTTGACCGAAGGGGACATGATGGATCCTGAGGCCAGCGTCTCAGCGCTTGTCTTCCATCATCCCCAAGGGCGCTACTTTGACGTATCCCGTTAAAAAATGCATGTACCTTACGACGACAGGAGGAGTTGAGCATGGCTGAGATAGCACCTCAATCGCGGCACCAGTGGAAGTTTTTTCGGGCTGGGGGTTTTGATCAGGTTCTGCTGGAAAGCGGAGAGGACCTGCTTGCTCTGGCGCAGCTGGACAAGAAGCTCTGGTCGGCATTAAGTTGTCCGGTCAAGGGGATTGAATTTGATCAACGCACGCTACAGCTGATTGACACTGATGGCGATGGCCATATCCGGGTACCAGAGGTTCTGGCTGCCGTTGAATGGGCCGGCAGATGCCTGAACGACCGTCAGGTGCTTATCAATGGCGGTCAAGGAGTGCCGCTGTCGGCAATTTCGACGGCGACCGAAGAGGGCCAGCGGCTTCTGGAAGCTGCCCGGACGGTCCTCAGTAACCTGGGAAAAGCGGATGCGGACCAAGTTACAGTTGCAGATACGACAAATAGTGAGGCCAGCCTTTCCCAGACTCGCTTCAACGGTGATGGCGTCATCACTGCGGCCTCGACAGATGACGAGACACTCAAGGGGTGGATAGCAGATATCATCTCCTGCCTGGGCGGGGAACCTGACCGGAGCGGTGAAACCGGAGTCAGTCGTGCTCAGGTCGAACAATTTTCAATAGAAATAACCGCCTGGCTGGCCTGGAATGATGATGTCTTTTCCGGTGGCACCAACCGGCTTCCGGAAGAGGGGCGCGAAGAGGCTATTCGGCTCTGGCATACCGTCAAGCCCAAGATAGAAGATTTTTTCCTGCGCTGCAGCATGGCAGCCTACGACAGTCGCGCAGCCATGCTCATGAACAGCTCTGATGAAGCTCTGACGTCTCTTGCGCCGCGCAATCTGGCTGATGCCAGGGATGAAATCGCCGGTTTGCCACTGGCGGCAATCACCCTGCAGGAGACGCTTGATCTGGGAACCGCTATCAATCCGGCCTGGCGGCAGCTGATCGCAATACTGAATTCAACTATCATTCAATCTTTTATTGGTGAGCGTTCCTGTCTGTCAACGGCAGAGTGGTGCGAGTTGAAACAGGCGCTTCAGGAATATGAACTCTGGTGGAGTCGTAAGGTCGAGACGACGACCATCACACTTGGTCCTGCCCGTATGCGGCAATGGCTGACCGAAGCCCCTGATGCGGCCCTGTTGGCATTGATCGATCAGGATCAGGCACTGCAGCCGGCCTTTGAGGCGATTGTCGAAGTGGAACGACTGACCCGCTATTGCCGTGATCTTCTACAGCTGGCAAATAATTTTGTCTCGTTCCGCGATTTTTATACCGGCAGCAGGGCGATCTTTCAGGCCGGTACACTCTATCTGGATGGCCGCAGCTTTGAATTGTGCATCACGGTCAACGATATTGCCAAACATGCCCAGTTGGCTACTCTGAGCAGAGTCTATCTGGCCTATTGCGATTGTGTCAGACACGGCGGTACTGACAAGGTGACGATTGCAGCTGCGATTACTAACGGAGACAGCGACCAGTTGTTGGTAGGGCGTAACGGGATTTTCTACGATCGTCAGGGACAGGACTGGGATGCGACCATTGTGAGGATCGTTGATCATCCGATTAGCATCCGCCAGGCCTTCTGGGCGCCTTATAAACGCATCGGCACGACGATCGGTGAGCAGTTGCAGAAGATTGCTGCTGCTCGATCAAAGGCGGCCGAGGATAAAGCGGCTGTCGGACTCATGCAGACCGCTCTGAAAAAAGATGTCGCCAAACCAGCTCCGCCCCCCTTTGATGTCGGTAAATTTGCCGGCATATTTGCAGCAATCGGACTGGCGGTCGGAGCACTTGCTACGGCAGTTGCCTCGATTTTGACCGGTTTTCTGAAATTATCATGGTGGCAGATGCCGCTTGCTATCGTAGGAATCATTCTTCTGATATCAGGTCCGTCTATACTGATCGCCTGGTTTAAACTGCGCCAGCGCAATCTGGGGCGCCTGCTGGATGCAAACGGCTGGGCCGTTAACACACGCGCCAGAATTAACATTCCTTTCGGAGCTTCACTGACCACGCTGGCGCACCTCCCGCAGGGAGCCACACAGACCTTGACCGATCCATTTGCCGAGAAAAAACGCCCCTGGAAATCGTGGCTGCTTCTGTTGATTCTTTTTATAACGGGGCTCTGTGTCTGGCGGATGGGATACATCCCGATAAAATAACCGCAGCTAGCCAGGTTGCGTAATTTTTGAAAATATTTCTGGACGAATCGGCAACTCTCCCGTATTTTGTCCCGTCGTACAAACTACACTAATAAGAAGGATGGTACTAACATGGCACAGGCAGCAACTGGAAACCTTGTAACAATCAACTACACCGGGACACTGGCGGACGGAACAGTGTTCGACTCGACCCTAGAAGGACTGGAATGCGACGATCAGGAATGCAGCGATGAAAGCTGTGATGACGGCTGCGATGATGATGACTGCGGATGTGGCCATGCCAGCGGCCCGATGACCTTCAAGCTGGGTGAAGCGATCCTTTTTCCGCAGATTGACGAGGCCATTGTCGGCATGACCCCCGGCGAAAAAAAGACGATCACTATCGCAGCAGCTGACGCTTTCGGCGAGTACGACAAAGAATTCATCTTTACCGTTCCACGCAGCGACCTGCCCTCCGATATGGTTCCGGAAGTCGGCGATGAGCTCTCCCTGACCAACGAGGATGACGAAGAGATTGATGTTGTCGTACTGGAATTAACGGATGAAGAGGTAACGTTTGATAGCAATCACCCACTGGCAGGAGAAGACGTTACCTTTGAGATTGAATTGGTAAGCATTCAGTAGTGGACGGTTTCAGCCCAGTCCATACAAACCGGATTACTATACACAAAAAAATATTTTTTAAACAGTCTAGTAATAGTGGTTTCTGTGCGGTATAGTTTTTTTAAAGGTGGCGCCGCCTTTAGTACTAATCTGAGGAGGTAGGAACAATAGAGGTTGCATCAGACCAACATTCAGTACTGCATCATCCAGCCGGCTCATAAAACAGTCGGACCGACCCTCGTAGAGGGAAACCAATAAGCATTGTGAAGAGAGGCCCGCTCATCTAAGCGGGCCTCTCGTTTTTCAATCGTACAACCAGAAAGAAGGAGCAGCATGCCGTTTCAATCGTTTCAATTTCACCCCTCCATCGCCGCCAGCATTGTGGCTGCCGGATATGTCACACCAACCCCTATCCAGCAGCAATCGATCCCGACTGTTCTTGCCGGTCGCGATGTAATGGGGCTGGCCCAGACCGGCACCGGCAAGACCGCTGCGTTTGCTCTGCCGATCCTGCAGCGCCTGATTGACGGCCCCCGTGGCAAGGTGCGGGCCCTGATCGTTGCACCAACCCGCGAACTGGCCGAACAGATCCATGAGGCTTTCGGCGTACTGGGCAAGCAGACCCGCCTCAAAAGCGTCACCGTGTATGGCGGCGTTAACGTCAACCCGCAGATTCAGGCTCTTAAAAACGGGGTCGAAATCGTAGTTGCATGCCCGGGGCGACTGCTCGACCACCTCGCGCAAGGTACGGTCGATCTCTCACATCTGGAAGTGCTGGTGCTGGACGAAGCGGATCAGATGTTCGACATGGGGTTTCTGCCGGATATCAAGCGGATTCTGAAGCAGATCCCGGCCAAGCGCCAGACCCTGCTTTTTTCAGCAACCATGCCGCCTGATATCAAAAAACTGGCCCAGGAAATCCTGACCAATCCTGTGACGGTACAGGTCGGCAACACAGCCCCTCCGGTGACCGTTTCGCATGCGCTCTATCCAGTTGAACAGCACCTTAAAACCTGCCTGTTGCTTGAATTACTGCAGCATACTGATACGGATTCTGTGCTGATCTTTACCCGCACCAAGCATCGCGCCAAGCGTCTCGGCGAACAGCTGGAGAAAGCCGGTTACAAGGCCGCCTCCCTGCAGGGCAATCTCTCCCAAAACCGGCGTCAGGCTGCTCTGGACGGCTTTCGTGATGGCACCTACCAGATCCTGGTGGCCACCGACATCGCCGCACGCGGCATTGATGTATCTCAGATTTCGCACGTTGTTAATTATGATATTCCGGACACACCTGAAGCGTACGTACACCGCATCGGACGTACCGGTCGTGCAGCCAAGAGCGGCGATGCCTTTACGATGGTTTCCAGCGAAGACGCCCTGATGGTACGTACTATCGAGAAGAAACTGGGGGCCCCCCTGGAGCGACGCACCGTAGCCGGATTTGATTACAGCGTCGTGGCTCCAAAAAAAGATGCCGAGTTCGCCCGTCCACCACGTGAACCGCGCCCACAGCGCAAACCGGCTGACGCCAAAAAGAGTGCCGGCCCTTCTATCAATCCGTTCAAGAGTGAGCAGTCCGCCAGTAAGCCGGCCGGTCGACCGCAACAGACCCGACCGGGAGCTGCCGGAAACGCCCCAAAATCGATCTTCAACAGTTCGCGGCGCGGAAAATAGCCCGGACACAACAAAGGCGGCCAGTTGGCCGCCTTTGTTGTGTTTTCAAGGTAGTGTTGATTCAGTTCAGGTTAAAATTATTCTGATATGCCATCAGCGTATTGATCATCAGGGCGGCCACGGTCATGCGTCCGACGCCGCCCGGCACCGGTGTTATCCAGGAGCACTTCGGGCTGACCCGTTCAAAATCAACATCACCAACCAGCGTACCATTTTCAAGCCGGTTGATACCGACATCAATCAGCACGACCCCCTCTTTGACCATATCCTCGGTAACGAAGCCAGGGATTCCGACCGCGACAACGATGATATCTGCCCGCCGTGTTTCATCCAGAAGCAGCGCACGTGGCGTCTCGATATGCGTCAGAGTGACAGTGGCGTTCCCGATATCGAAATCGTTGGAAAGCATGATCGAGATTGGTCGTCCGACGATATTGGAGCGGCCTATCACGACGCAATGCTTCCCTTTGATCGGTATTTCATAAAACTGCAGCAGTTTACAGATACCGTAAGCAGTAGCAGGACGGAACGCCTTCTGCCCCAGTGTCATACGTCCGAAGTTGGTGGGATGGAAGCCGTCGATATCCTTTTCCGGGGCAATTGCGTTGATGATGTTCTGCGGGTTGATATGCTGCGGTACCGGTAATTGGACAATCAGGCCATCCGTGGCAGGGTCTGCATTTATTGCAGCAATTGCTGCCAATAGCTCTGACTCGGAAACGGTCTCGGAAAAACGGAGCAGAGCACTATCGAAACCGGCCTTGCGACAGGAAACGATCTTTGCTTTTACATACGACTCACTCGGCGCATGCTCACCAACCAGAATTACGGTCATATGCGGCTTACGCAGCCCTGAAGCAATATAATCGCTTACCTTGCCGGCAACATCAGCCACCAGACTTTCCGCGCATATTTTACCATCAAGCAGTTGCATAGCGGCCATTCCTCCGCAGTTACTCACTGCGCTTGGTGACTTCAATCAAATGATAGCCAAACTGCGTCTGCACCGGTCCCAGTACTTTACCGACTTCACCGGTAAAAACAACCTGATCAAACTCCTTGACCATCTGTCCCGGTCCGAATTCACCCAGATTACCGCCACTCTGTTTTGACGGGCAGAGTGAATTTGCACGGGCACAGGCCGCAAAATCTTCACCACCTTCTATCTTTGTTTTCAGTGCTTCACAGGCCTCTTTGGTTGAAACTAAAATGTGGCGGGCACTCGCTTTAGCCATGTCTGACTCCTTCATTGCTGTAGTGCTACAGGAACAATCCTGCAGATGCTTCATGACGTACTATCTGACATTTTTACCGGCAATAGTCAATATGTCAATCCGGGTGGATAGTCGGCATTATCACCATAGTGCACATTCAAGGGCAATGACTGGAGTAAAATTCTCGCATATCGCAGGGGAAATGAGGTACTGTGCGACGTATCGCCGAAAAATTCACCACATCCACCAAGAAGAGACGTTACTGATGAAAACAGAATCTGTACAGAGCACCGGTCACATTCACGCTACCTACGGCGAACAGGCGCCAGCCGGTTTGATTGTCGCCCACCATGGCATTTCGGTCGAGGTGCTTTTCGAGACGGGCAAACGCCGCATGGTTCGGGTAAAGCGCAATTCCGGACATGTGGTCGGCGACAACGTCACTGTTGCCGGTGAAGTGCTGAAACGACTGTCGCGTAGAACAGAACTGCGCCGGCGGGATGCGCGGGGTGGTATCCATCTGGTTGCGGCCAATCTGGATGTGCTCGGAATCGTGGTTGCTCCGCTTTCGCCGGGAGGTTTTCTGGATCGGGCTATCGTTGCGGCCCGCGTGGCCGGGTTGCAGCCCTTTGTGGTTGTCAACAAATGCGATCTGAACGATACCAGTGAATTGCTCGGATCGTTACAGATCACCTACGGCGGCTCACTGCTGCTGTTTCCCCTCAGTGCAACCGAAGGCATCGGTCTGGAACCGCTGCAGGCCTTCCTGAGTCAGGGTCATCGCGGCGCATTTGTCGGTACGACCGGGGTTGGCAAGAGTTCCCTGCTGAACGCCTTGTGTCCCGACATTAACCTCAAAGTGGGAGCACTCAGCGAGTATAAAAGCCAGGGGCGCCACACCACGACCGTGTCCACATTGCACGCCCTGGCAGGTGGTGGAGAACTGGTCGACACGCCCGGTTTTCGTGATTTTGGGCTGGTGGACAGTACCGTAGAGGATTTAGCACTCTATTTTCCCGGTTTCGAGGAGCATGGTGATCTGACCTGCCGTTTCCGTAACTGCCGGCATCGCACCGAACCCGGTTGTGCAATTCTGCAGGGTGTCGAACAGGGACTGATCCTGTCGGCACGCTATGAGCTTTATCTGCAGATTCTAGGGGAAATCGAAACCGACCAGGCCGAGGCCCGCAGTCGTGGTTGGCGAAACTAAAGAATAACAGCATACTGGAGCATACGGAGATGATGGACCAATCACCGATTATCGAAAAAATTAAAAAGTTACTGGCGCTTTCAGCATCCAACAATGAGCATGAAGCCGCTTTGGCTGCCTCGCATGTCCAGAGATTGTTATCGGAACACAACCTGGCGCTGGCCGATATTGACGCCGCAGTCCGTCCAGCAAAGGCCGATCAGGTAGAAACTGCTGTTGCCAAGACACTGCCGAAATGGGTTCGCCACCTCTCAGCCGGAGTGTGTGACGCCTTTGATTGCCAGGCCATCCATCACCCTGCCGCCGGCAAGATGACCTTTATCGGTGTCGGTGCCGATGTCCAGATCGCCGCCTACACCTTTTCCTATCTGGACAATACGGTCCGACGTCTCTGTAGCTCCTATATGAAACAGTATCCTGCTGATAGGCTGGCCGCCCGCCAAAGAGAACTACTGCGCCAATCCTACTACCTGGGGGCCGTTGACACAATTTACGGTCGTCTTCAAAAGCAGAAGCAGCAGACTCCGATTACCCCCGGCGCTCTGGTCCCGGTCAAGCAGGGGCTGATAAAACTGGCCGTTCAGGAGCTGGGAACCATCCGAACGGTCCATAGCCGACGCAGTTTCATTAACAAAAATGCTTACAACCAGGGACAGGAGGATGGCAGGGATGTCGGTATTCACCGGGGGATTGATGGCGGCGGATCAACGCAGATCGGCAAGATATAATGTACCCCGGCCACCTTTATTATGTACTGCAGGGTGCACAAACCGTGTTTAAGCAAAAACTCTCCACACTAAACCTGCTGGTGATCCTTGATATATATTGCTTTGCCGTGGATCCGGATGATTACTGAGATCTGGAGAGTGACAATGAGAAACAAGCCGCTATTACTAGGGATAGTCGGGATTGCTGCCACACTGCTGTACAGCCTGGCCGTTGCGCAGGATGCATACGTTGCTGAAGCGAAGCGCTATACCGCCGTCGTTTCCAAGCCCAATCCTCCCTGGAATGGGCCAGCCTCCGGGCCGCCCGGTCAACGCAATAAATCCATCATTTTTGTCTCCGCTGACCAGAAAAATGATGGGGCCCACGGTGTCGGCCAGGGTGCTGCGGAGGCAGCAAAGGTTATCGGCTGGAACTTTCGTCTGATAGACGGTCAAGGCACGGTGTCAGGCAGAAGGGATGCCTTGAAGCAGGCGGCCAGCCTCAAGCCGGATGGCATCATACTCGGCACTGTCGACGCCCTGGAGCAGGTGGACGTGATCAGAGAGATAGCGGCGAAGGGCATCAAGATAGTCGGTTGGCATGCCCTGGCTAAGCCAGGTTCTGACCGTGATCTGCCGATATTCACCAATATAGCCACTGACCCGAATGATGTCGGCAAAGCCGCCGCGATGTATGCTGTGGCTGACTCCAATGGCACGGCGGGAGTGATCATTTTCAATGACCCCATCTACGCAATTGCAAATGCAAAGACAAACGCCATGATCGATATTTTTCGCAGCTGCACCGGATGCAGTGTGCTGATTGTTGACAATATCCATCTCAAGGATATCCCGGAAGCCATGCCGCAACGCACGGCATGGCTGCTGCAACGCTTTGGCAGGAAATGGACGCATACGCTGGCCGTCAATGACCTCTGGCTCGATGCCATGCCCCCCACCTTTATTGCCGCCGCAATTCCCGGCAACGGTTTTCCGAAGAGCATATCTGCGGGTGACGGCAGCGAGTCGGCATTCGAGCGGATTCGCAAGAACCACTACCAGATCGGAACGGTCGCCGAACCTTTGCGCCTTCATGGCTGGCAGGCCATAGACGAACTCAACCGCGCATTTGCCGGGCAGAAGGCGAGCGGCTATTCGGCCCCGGTTCACCTGGTGACATCCGCCAATATCAAATTTGATGGCGGTCGGCACAACGAGTTCGATCCGGATAACGGTTACCGGGGCAGATACCGGAAAATATGGGGAGTGAAATAAGCAGCATGTCCAATGACGACTTGATCACTCATTCCAGGCGCCCAATCTCTAGCTCCGGGTTCTTCAGGAGCGGTCTTCTGCAAATTCTTGCTGGCCCCCTGCTCTGCCTTATTCTGGCAATGGGGCTCTGGTATTGGACCATCTCGAAGATCGATGCGGAGAAGCGGGCATGCGAGAAAAAAGTGCTGCAGGAAGCCTCGGCACTGTGCAATGACTACGCGCACTATCTTGCCCAGGCCATCGAACAGGCGAATCAAATCACGCTGCAATTGCAGTACGGCTGGGAACAGTCGCACGGGAACTTACATCTGCAGGAGTTATCGCAGAGTGGGCTTTTTCGCAACCCCAGAATCGTCAATGTGCTGATTCTCAACCGGGAAGGCATGTCGGTAACAACTATCCTCGGTAACCCGAAGAACGTCTCTTATGCTGATAGAGATTACTTTATCTATCATAAAAACGACGACTCGAAATTGCTCCTGGTAGGAAAACCCGTGGTGTCGCGATCAACAGGCAAACCGGTTATCACGTTTTCGCGCAGGTTGAACACGCAGCATGGAGCGTTTGACGGGGTCGCGCTGGTTGCCTTTGATCCGCTTTACCTTACCGCCTTCAATGCCGGATCATTTCCAGGTAAGACCGGGGTACTGATGGCGGCGGGTCTGGACGGAACACTGCGTTCAGCTGTAAACGGGAACGCAACGCAAGATCCAATGTCTGCCGCTTTACGCGCTGTTCCACTGTTCAGCTCACCGGAAGGCGCCTCATTTCTCAGCGGAGCACAGTGGTTTAGCGACAGACTGTCGCGGTATGTCGCCTGGAAAACGCTGAAAGAGTATCCGCTGGTTGCCATGGTGGGACTCTCCGAACAGGAATATTTTGCACCCTATCAGAAAGCCTGGGCGACTGACAGGACAGTGGCGATCTCGGGAAGCATTATCCTGTTCCTGTTTGCATCTGCGGCAGCAGCAATGTCCACACGACTTGTCCGGAAAAAACAGCAGGAAGAGGAGGTGCGCAAGGCTTATCGCATTGCCACGGAAGGTGGGAACGAAGGCTTTTATATGTATGAGGCAGTCCTTGACAAGAGCGGAGTCATCGTCGACTTCGTACTGGTCGATTGCAATGAGCGCGGCGCAGAGTTCTACGACAGCGTGCAGATGCAGATTCTGCAGAAGAGACTCTCCGCTTTATACCATGCGGCGTATTTCGAGGAATTGATGACCATTTTCCGCGGGGCAATGGTAACCGGCTTCTATGAAGATGAAACAAGAACACCGGGCGAGAGTACGCTGCACATTGAGTGGGCAAAGAGAAGGCTCGTGCGCTCCGGCAACGGACTGGCCGTGACAGTGCGGGACATAACTGAACAGAAAAATGCTAAAAAAGCAGCGCTGCTACTTGAACAGCAACTCCAGCAGGCCCAGAAGATGGAAGCAATTGGTACTCTTGCCGGGGGTGTTGCCCACGATTTTAACAACAAGCTCATGGTTATTATGGGTAATGCGGCACTTGCCCAGATGGATATTGATGACCGGGCCAAGGTGCTGAATCATCTGGAAGAGATACATCGAGCGGCCGAGCACTCCCGGGATATCACGTCTCGGTTACTCGCTTTCTCAAGACGGCAGGTTATCTGCCCGCAGATTCTCGAAGCAAACCTTGTCATAGCTGATGCTCTAAAATCACTCAATCGCCTCATCGGCGAACATATTACCATTACATTTATTCCCGACGAGACTCTTTGGAACATTCAGATTGACCCGGTTCAACTTGATCAGATCGTCATGAATCTTGCTGTTAACGCTCGGGACGCGATGCCGCAAGGAGGAGTCTTCACAATAAGATCCGAAAATATCACTATGGAGAGTGTCAATTGTAGTACCAACGTTGCCTGCCTTCCTGGTGAATATGTTTGTATTACGTTCAGTGACAGTGGTACCGGTATGGATCAAGAAACTCTGGCGCATATATTCGAACCTTTTTTTACCACCAAGGAAGTTGGTAAGGGGACAGGACTCGGCCTCGCCACTATCTATGGTATAATTAATACTACTCCGACACATGATGCTCTTTAGCATCTCAATACTCGCACCAAAAGCTTTGCAATCTCATGCCTGACGTCAGGAAGAGACGGCATGCCTTTGAGCCTCTGTCTGCGCCGCCACCGTTCAGAAGAACGGAGTGAACAGGTCCTATGGCGCC
>Ga0194037_1001032_pt1 | contig 20863 bp, 19 predicted proteins | sample JunL306m_MetaG_FD_148653 | JGI IMG/M metagenome (GOLD analysis project Ga0194037, IMG submission 148653) | Anoxic zone freshwater microbial communities from boreal shield lake in IISD Experimental Lakes Area, Ontario, Canada - Jun2016-L304-6m | ecosystem: Environmental > Aquatic > Freshwater >...
TAAACCATCCATAATAGGCATTTGAATATCCATTAACACGACATCAAAGTTTTTTGATGTCATCAATTCAATGGCAATAGCTCCATTTTCAGCTATTTCGATGTCTTTGATATTCAATTTATTTAATAACAGTTTAGCGACGATTTGATTCATTGAATCATCTTCAACTAGCAATACTCGTTTAGTTGATAATAAATTATCATCTATGTCGATTAGTTGGCTATCAACGTTTGTTTTATCATAATCTTGAGTGGATTCAAAATCCAATTCAAAACTAAATGTTGATCCTTGTCCTAATTTACTTTCTACCTTAATTTCCCCACCCATTGATTGGACTAATTTTTGTGAGATAACTAAGCCTAGTCCTGTTCCACCAAAGCGTCTCGTGATGGTGTTATCTGCTTGTGAAAAGCGGTGGAATAATTGCGAAATATTAGCTTCTGATATGCCAATGCCAGTGTCATGGATAGAAAATTTGAGGCGGTTAATGTTCTTGTCAGTTGAAGTGCAATCAGAGTAACCAATTTCTAAAGTTACCCTGCCTATAGGCGTAAATTTAAAAGCATTGCTTAGTAAGTTGAGTAATATTTGTTTTAAGCGTAAATCATCACCTATTAAGGTATATGATTTATTTGTAATACATGGACAATTACAATTTAGAGTGAAGTTTTGTATGTCATTTGGAAATAGCAGTAGGACTGAATCAAGTAAATCTTTAAATACGAAAGGTCTATTTTGTAACGAAAAACCGTTTGCTTCAATTTTCGATAGTTCAAGAATATCATTCAGTATGGTCATCAAGTGTGAGGATGCTGTATTAATCTGCCGGAGGTACTGCTTCATTTCCTCGAGATTATTACAATCTTGTGCTAATGAAGACAGGTTGATCACACCATTCATAGGGGTTCTTATTTCGTGCGACATATTAGCTAAAAATTGGCTCTTAGTTAAAGCTAATTGTTCGGCTTTGTTTTTTTCGGCTAAAAGATTTTGTTGAACATTTTTTAGGTCAGTGATATCTCTTTGTATTCCTACCCAGTAAATAAGATGACCTAATGTATTAAAATAGGGCGAAATTGTAAATGAATTCCAAAAAGTACTGCCATCTTTGCGATAATTACAAAGATCAATGCTAATGGGTTCTTGCTTTTCAATGGCTAATTGTAGGGCTTTAACTGAATCTTTATCAGTTAGTTCACCCTGAAGAAATTTTGGGGTTTTGCCTAAGGCTTCTCGTTCGCTATATCCGGTATGAATGGTAAATGCTTTATTAATATAAATAATATGTCGTTTATGATCAGTGATGATTACGCCATCAATTGGGTCATTATTGAAAAGTGATTTGGCGAGTCTTAGAAAATGTTTATCTGAATTTATTGCTTGCCATGGTTTTTTTAAGACCCTTAAGAAATTTAAAATCATGAGCTTCCATTAACATTAAAAAAACAGCATCTATTTAATTGAAGTTAGATTGTAGCTTATGTCTTACAAAAGTAAAGTCAATGCAAATATTTTCAATAATAAATGAGTGCAATTTAAGAATATTAATTGATAGATAGAATAATAGTTTTAATGCTTAGTGGATTTCGTTTCTGGATGCTGATGTATATTCTTCGGTTGATTTAGCCATAATTGAAAGTTGAACTCTTCGATTACGCATTCGGCCTTCGGGGGTGGCATTAGTGGCAATGGCTTGATTATCAGCATTGCCAACTGCAGCTAAACGTTTGGAGTCAACACCTGCATCAATAAGTAATCTAACGACACTACTGGCTCGTGCGGCGGAAAGTTCCCAGTTTGACGGGTAATAGGCATTATTGATGACTTTATTGTCAGTATAGCCGGCTACATGAATTAGTTGTGGTTGATCTTTAAGGATATCAGCAATAGGTTGTAGGATTTCTATTGATTCAGGATTGAGCTTAGCTTCGGCAGCACCAAACAATATGCTTGCGTTGATTTCTATACTAATTCCCCAGTTTGAAAGTGTTACATGAACTTTGCCTTGATTGACTAAGGGTGCTAGGCGTTGCTCCAATTCATTAGCAATGTTTTTGATTTGAGTTTTATTTTGTTCTATTTTTTGCTGCTCTTCATTTACTTTAGTTATTTCAACTGGGTTTACTGGAGTACGCTCTTCGCTTAAAGAGGTTAATTCTAGGGCAGGAGGTATTAATACCGATATGGGCTCAGGCGCAATAAAATCGGTAGTTACCTGAGGGTTATCTAACATTAATGGATTGCTAGAGACATTTCCTAACTTCGAAGAAATTGGAGAGGAGGGATTGCCCAAAGCATTTCCCAAGGAACTCGACATTTGTAAAAACTTTTTTTCCTGTACTGAAGACACAGCATATAACACGACAAAAAATGCAAACATCGAGGTCATCAGGTCGGCATAAGAAATCAACCAGCGGTCTTTATCTTCTGGCTCTTCAGCTAATCTTTTACGAGCCATAATTACGATCCTGATGCCAATGACTACTCATGCGTTCTTTAATTAACATGGGGTGCTCACCTTGTTTAATGCACAATAAGGCATCTGCTAACATTTCGCGCTTTAGTATTTCAATTTGAATATGTTGCTTGAGCTTATTGGCGATAGGTAGAAACACTAAATTGGCTAAGCCTATGCCATAAATAGTTGAAACAAAAGCCATGGCAATACCTGGACCAATTAAATGAGGGTCACTTAAATTTTCCATAGTGTTAACAAGGCCCATAACTGCACCCAGTATGCCCATAGTAGGCGCATAGCCGCCTGCGGCCTCCCAAACTTTAATAGCTTGGCGTTGATTACGCTCATAACTATTAATATCTATGTCAAGAATGTCGCGAATTTTATCTAATTCGACACCATCCACTACTAAACGTAAGCCTTTTGCTATAAAGGGGTCTGGATAGGTATTGATATGACGATCTAGCTTTAAAAATCCTTCCATGCGAGCTGTCGTGCTCCACGTTTGAATAGTGGTGGTTAATTCTGGATAAAAGTCGCTATAAGGTACAAAGGCACGTCGTAGCATTCGAATGCCACGAATAAGATTGGATAAGCCATTTTGCAGTAATACGGCACTTAAAGTTCCGCCTAAAACGATAATAATAGCCGTGGGATGTAATAAAGATCCTAGTGGTGAACCATCTATCCATTGTCCAGAGATAATGACGACTAAGCCTAAGACTAGACCTGCTAAACTTCCCCAATCCATAGTGCCTCCTGAGTACTTAAATTAAATACCTTTTTTATTAATAGCTTAAATAAAATGGTTTGTTCAACTGATGACTGCTGCATGTTGATATTAATTGTTGGCTTCAACTAACTTGGTTGCAATAGATCTAAATACAGCGGCAGAAACAGCCGTTGGAAAGGCGTCAATAACGGTTTTACCCATTTGTGCGGCTCGAGAAATGAAATCATCTTGCGGAATTGCACCCATAGAAATTAATGGTACGGCTAAATAAAGTTTTGCAGCTTGACTCATATTGTTTTGAATCAAGGTAGCTTGTTCAGGCGTAGAGCCAACCATCAGAATATGATAGGGTCTGCGACCTAATTGTGCATGTAAGGCCTTGATTTGTAGGTAAGCCGATTTAATAGAGTCAGCGGTGATGTTAGTTAACACAATAATATCAGCATTTGATAAGACAGGTAGCAAAAAGGGATTGTCATTTTCTAAAAAAACATCAACTAAGCAAAAATTGATATCAGGTTTAATATTAATTAGGGTTTGAGACAAGCTTTCGAGTGCCGAGGGCTGGTCTTTTAGGCTATTTATAGGGCTGCTCGATAGTTTGCTAAAATAAATACTTCGGCTTTGTTCAAACATAAATTGACTGAAATCGCTATTAGGTTCAGTTGAATCAGATAAGTAAATACCTTGAGGCTGGTCTGAAATAGAACTGATTCCTTGATTGTTGAGACTAGCATCCAGTAAATGCACATCGCTACCCTTATTAACTAATGCTGCTGCCAAGTTATTTAATACTGCATTTTTTTGTGTAGCAGGAATGGCTGATAAAAAGGCAATGTGTTTAGTGGCGTTAGCGCTTATTAAACGACGTAAGCCATCTGCTTGATCTTGGCGGGAATTACTTGACATGATTAGTTTGTTTACTTGGGTTGCTGAGTGTGGTGTCGTTTGTCATTAATAAAGGAAGTTCACTTTCTTCATAGCGGGTTGCACTTTTTGCATGGCGATGTTGAAAAGCACGGCCTACTAATTTATCAGCATCGATTAAATGCAGGTCTTCTGGAACACGCTGGCCAGTACCTACGTAAAAAAGTTTAAGTTTTTGCCGTAAAATTACATCTAAGGCATTACTTAAGGTAACAGCTTCGTCAAGTTTTGTTAATATACAACCTGTTAAGCCAGAGCCGCGATAAGACGTAACCACTTCATTGAGGGTTTCAATAGTACTAGTCGCGTTCATGCATAATATGCGTTTGATAGGATTTCTCGCCCCCGATAGCATAGCAATTTGCTCTGCAACCATTTGATCGCGCTGACTCATACCTACCGTATCAATAATTACGGTATGTTTGTTTTTTAGTTCATCTAAAGCAATATGTAAGTCCGTTTCATCTCTAACTGAATGAATCATAACACCCAAAATTTTCCCATAAATTCGGAGTTGTTCGTGTGCACCAATCCGGTAACTATCCGTAGTAATTAAGCCTAATTTAGAAGCGCCATGGCGCATTACACAACGTGCTGCAAGTTTAGCGGTTGTTGTGGTTTTACCAACACCAGTGGGACCAACTAAAGCAAACACACCACCTTGATCTAAAAAATGATCTTCATTGGTTATAATAGATAAATTTCGCATCAAGGTATCTTTTGACCACTGCAAGCCTTGTTCAATATCAATGTCTGCAGGAACATTTTCAGCTAAATATCTCGATAAACTAGCGCTAAAACCCATGGCTAACAATTCACGTAGAATACCCGATTTTGCTGGGTGTTGATGCTGTTGACTTGTCCATGATAAAGCTGACAACTGGTTTTCAAGTGAGCCTCGCATTGATCTGATTTCTTCCATGATGGCAGAAATATCATTTGTTGTTGGAGTCTCTTGAATTACTTCTGGTTTTATATGATCTAATTGGGGCGGATTTGTTAGGTTCGATTCTTCAATCGCTAAAGCAAATTCGCGTTCATCCGAAGCTAGAATTTCGACACCATTATTAACTGAACGATTAGATAAAATTATGGCATCAGGCCCGAGAGATTCTCTAACTTGGCTTAATGCGTCGCGTGCAGTTAATGCGAAAAAGCGCTGAGTTTTCATGCAGCAGCTCCGACAAAGTTAGTCACTTTGATTGTATAAGTGTCGGGTAATTCTGCTTGAGACAATACTTTAAGGTCTGGTAATGTTCGATGTAAAAATCGAGCTAGCATGGTTCTAAGAGGCGCGGGGACTAACAATATAGGTGGGTAGCCTAAATCCTCTTGCATTTGAGCTTTTCTAATTGTCTGAGTCACTAAAGTTTCTGCGAGGCCCGGTTCAATGCCTCCTCCATCTTGATTGCCAGATTGCATAGATTGTAATAATAATTGTTCTAGTCGATTATCTAAAGCCATTACAGGTATTTCTTGGCTACCTGGAATAATTTGTTCGAGTATGCTGCGACCTAATGCAATACGCACCATTGAAGTGAGTAAACTAGCGTCTTGAGTTTGAGGTCCGTATTCAGCGATGGTTTCAAAAATAGTATGCATATCTCTAATATGAATATCTTCAGATAATAAGTTTTGTAAGATTTTTTGTAGTATGGGTAATGGTATTACCTTTGGTATTAACTCATCCACTAACCCTGGTGCTTCAGTGTTCATGTGGTCAAGCAAAGCTTGGAGTGCGTGCCTATTTAATAATTCAGCTGCATATTTCATTAGCAATTGACTGAGATGGGTTGCAACTACAGTACTAGCATCAACGACAGTATAACCCATGCCCTGTGCTTTCTCGCGTAATGATGTACTGACCCATACTGCAGGTAGTCCAAATGAGGGGTCAGTCACTTTTCTACCAGGTAAATCTTCGGTAATCATGCCTGAATTAATAGCGAGCACTTGATCTGGGTATGACTCTCCTTTACCAATTTCAACGCCTTTTAATGTTACCCGGTAGCCAGTGGGTGTTAGACTTAAATTATCAACTATATTAATGCCGGGCGGTAAAAAGCCCATATCTTGAGTAAATTTTCTGCGTACGCCTCTAATGCGACGAAATAAATCGCCATTTTGATTTTTATCCACTAAGGGTACTAGGCGATAACCTACTTCAAGGCACAATGCTTGAACAGGTACCACATCTTGCCAAGTTACTTCTTCCATGTCTGGATTGATAACGGCTGCAGCTTCAACCTCTGCATCAGCAGTAACTGGAGGTTTGTTTTGGAAATAATAGGCTGTGCCGCCAATTAATAAAGCGAGAAACAAAAAAGCTAAATGAGGCATGCCAGGAATCATTCCTAATCCACCCACAATACCCGCTGTAATATAAAGTACTTGAGCTTTCATGAAAAGCTGAGTGACTAATTGAGTTCCGACATCTTCATCACTTACCACGCGCGAGACAACGGCACCCGCAGCTACAGATATAATTAAAGAGGGAAGCTGTGCAACTAGGCCGTCACCAATCGCTAGCATGGTATAGGTTTCAATCGCCTCTGAAAAAGCTAAGTCATGTTGTACCATGCCAACGACGAGGCCGCCGACCATATTAACGATAACAATAATGATGCCTGCAACAGCATCACCTCGCACATATTTACTAGCACCGTCCATCGCGCCATAGAATTCTGCTTCTTGGGAGACTTCTTTACGTCGTTTACGTGCATCTGCTTCGCCAATTAAGCCAGCATTTAAATCAGCATCGATAGCCATTTGTTTGCCAGGCATCGCGTCTAAAGCAAAGCGAGCACCCACCTCGGCTATACGTCCAGCACCTTTGGTGATAACCATGAAGTTAATAATGGTCAGAATGATAAAAACCACCACGCCCACTAAATAATTGCCGCCAATCAAAAAGTGACCAAAGGCTTCGATTACTTTACCTGCAGCATCAGGGCCATTATGACCTTCGGTTAAAACGATACGCGTTGAGGCAACGTTAAGCGATAAACGTAAGATGGTTGTTAATAACAACACCGCAGGGAAAGCCATAAAGTCAAGTGGGCTGACCGTATAAAGGGCTGTTAATAAGACAATAACGGAAATTGAAATATTAAAACTAAAGAATATGTCTAGTGCAAAAGGGGGGACCGGTAAAATCATCAGCGAGAGCATGATAATTACGAGTCCTGGTGCCGCCAGTGCTTTTGAGTTTATGGCTGATAAGAACTTGCCTATATTCATGTGTTAGTCTCGGGGTTTATCGGAGTTTAATGGATCCATCTCAGCAGGAACCTCTACAAAATCGGGATATACGGGTTTGATTTCACCCTCAAGATTCCAACTACGTAATTGGAATACATAAGCTAATACTTGTGCGACAGCGCTATAAAGTGGTGCAGGAATTTCATCGCCCAATTCAGTATGTTGATACAAGGCTCGAGCTAAAGGTGGAACTTCCATGATAACAATTTTATTTTCAGCGGCAATTTCACGTATCTTGGTGGCTAATTCATCTATGCCTTTAGCGATTACCAAAGGCGCTTGATTTGAATTTTCAGGATATTTAATTGCAACGGCATAATGAGTCGGGTTGGTAACAACAACGTCAGCTGTAGGAACATCTGCCATCATACGGCGCCTAGCCATTTCACGTTGCATGGCACGAACTTTAGCTTTAATTTCTGGGTTGCCGTCAGATTCTTTGGATTCTTGTTTTACTTCTTGACGGGTCATCTTCATTTTTTGTGAATAATGAATCATTTGATAGGGTGCGTCAATTAAAGCGATCAGAGCTAGTGCGCTAACTAATGCTGTAAAGGTCGTTAGCATTAAATGACCTAGCTCAGCACTCGCTACAGAAAGCGATTGTGCAGATAAGGCAAAAATATCATCGATTTGGGTGCTCATGACAGTCCAAGCGACGATACCAACCAATATTGTTTTTCCGATAGCTTTCAATAATTCAATCAACGCATGAGTAGAAACCATGTTGGCTAAGCCTGACATCGGGTTCAATTTGCCAAAATTGGGCCCTAAGGCCTTAGTACTAAATAAAAATCCACCAATTAACATCGGTGAGACTATTGCTGCGAGCATTAATAGAGCAACAAAAGGCGCTAAAGTAAGCAGTAAGTCAATAAACTGTTGTAATAGGCCTGCGCCTAATAGTGCAGGATCCATAACATGTAAGCGATCAAAACTTAAGCTTTTAGAGAGCATGTGTTTGAGTTGTCTAATGATGGCTTCACCTGACAACCAAAATCCAGAGGCAGCAGCCATCAGTACCGTAAAAGTAGCTAATTCTTTCGACCTTGGAACATCGCCATTTTCTCTGGCCTTTTCAAGTCGTTGTGATGAGGGGTCTTCGGTTTTCTCAGCATCACTGTCTTCATCAGCCATCAGGAGTTCCTAGGTCTATATTCCATTTATTCTTTAGTGAAACTGCTTTGAAAAAAACAAAGTAATTAAGTTTGATCTATTATCGTCGTTTTTTAAGAGATAGAATTGCGCGAGAAAGGCGGTATTATGCCCGCTATTTGAGGTACAGGAAGATATTTGGCGGGCAATGCTAGTAATAAAAAGATCAGAAGAATTAAAGTCAAGTTGAGGCCAATGTTTTATGCCGGCCCCATTAAGTTATATAAATCATTGAATTGTTATGGTGATGGCTTGTAGGGGTTTTACATACCCCGCATTAAAAAATTGTATTGCAATCATTAATCTACAATCTGTATGTCGTATGCAAAACACTCCTACAGATGCTTAGCTGTGAGGGCTAGGGCATAGGTATCTACATAAGATCCTTAACAGCGTGGAAACGATAAAAATCACCGTAGGGGCGTATTGCATACGCCCAACATCGAAAGTCCAATGTTATAAAGCTTATTTTACAAGGGCGTATGCAATACGCCCCTACCATCTTCACCAAAATTTTATCGTTCTCGCGTGGGAATGCTAACAATTATTTGTGTAGCAGGTAGGTCGGGTTAGCGATAGCTTAACCCGACAGGATGCGCAATAAATGCTTGGCTTACGCTATCGCTACGCCAAGCAACAAAACTCGTGATTTTTGACTCCATTACAAAGGTTTGTAGGCGTAGTTTCGTGCAGGGTATAGACCTGAAATTAGATGATATTTAAGGGCTTGACTTAATCTATGACAGGTCGGGTTAGCGATAGCGTAACCCGACATTTCACGGTTCACTATCAATGAGAATTAATTGTCACATAAGTTCTCGCTGTCTTAATCGACTGTCCAAGTGCTAGCTAACCCCGTCCCGCGTGTGTACCTTGTAGGGGCGACAGATTCGCCCAGTACATTCATTTGTTGAAACGTGGTGAATCTGTCGCCCCTACAAGATTTGATCTATTAAAAAAACTATGCCAGTCGTGGTTTGTAACCCCGACTGAAACGTTTTCATGCTCAGATATTTTCGAAACGTTAAGCGTTAGGGTCGGGGTTGCAAATCCCGTTCCGAGTGGGTATTCTTTTTATTTCCCCTCTTTAGCAACATAGGTATCTACCCAAGTTTCTTATCGAGGTGGAAACGATAAAAATCACCGTAGGGGCGTATTGCATACGCCCAACATCGAAAGTCCAATGTTATAGAGCTTATTTTATAAGGGCGTATGCAATACGCCCCTACCATTTTCACCACAATGTTATCGTTCTCGCGTGGGAATGCTAACAGGTCGGAACCTGTTCCTACATTACGATCGACATCACAATATAGCTATAAGATTATTGAAATGATTGGATAAGAAGCTTAATGTGCTGGCATTTCAATAATGCCTCCAGAGCGAGCGGTTCCAGTGATGACTTGATTGCTTGATGTTCTAGCCTGTGCTTTTTGGCCTGAATTGGTGTTGTTTAATAACTTACCAGTGCGTGTTATTTGAAAGCCATTGCCTTTGCTAACTATTTTGACAGTTTGACCTCTAGTTAAACTAAGCTCAGGGAGTAGGTCGGTCATTCGTATTGAGCTTCCTGCTAAAAGAGGGTGCGCTAAAATACGGCCTAGAATTAGTTGAGGATCGCTGATGGCGCCCGGTGGAGTATGGGGTTGAAAAACTTCTGTAGCTATAATGTCTTGTTTATCAATTGCGTGATTTTTGTCTAGTGCAGTGCGGGTAATTAAATATGTTTTAGATTCTAAGACGCTGGCACTAACAAACAAAGACCAAGGTTGAGGTGCTAAACAACGCACACCTAAGCGAATGTTGCCGCGTTGATTACTGTTGTTAGGTAAGGTAAAGTCGATATTTGTACAAGGAGTCAGTTTTAAGCGGGGATCAATATTTCCAACTGATAGCTGTGAGCTTGTATTAAGGCCTGGCAAATGTTGAAGAAAAGTTAGTGCCTGGCTGCGGAGTAGTTCGAGATCTTGATAATTAGGTTCTGGTTCTGTGCCGCAAACAGAAAAACTCAATAAACCAGTTAGGGCAACAAAGATCATATAGCGGTATGGTTTCATAATGCATTTGAATCATTGAATTAGAATTTAAATTAAGTATAGCAGACTCTTAATGAGGGAACATTTTACAGTCATAGTCTAAAGACCAAATAAAAGGCATTTATGGCTAGTTCTCGTCTCTTGGAGTATGAAAATATTTGATATAGTGGAATTCATGAAAATTCCGTTAACTCAGGTTGTCGGGGCATGATTTTAAAAGGTTACGATTAGAAGGGTTTCATCATGGCGGGAAAATTAGATGAGGTATTTGCGTTTCATGAGAACGCATTAAGGCTGAGGGCACAGCGTCAGCAATTATTGGCATCCAATATAGCCAATGCTGACACACCTAATTACAAAGCAAAAGACATAGATTTTGGTAAGGCCATGCAAACAGCTTTAACCCAAGGTCGAAGTGCCAGTCAAGTCGCTATGGCTCAAACTAATCCAAGTCATTTATCTGCTGAATTGAGTGCGCAATTACCTAACACCTTTATGCGTAAACCCACTCAGAATAACTTAGATGGAAATACCGTAGATATGGATGTTGAGCGAAATAATTTTGTCGAAAATTCTATGCGTTACGAAGCCGATGTTAATTTCACACAAAATGAAATTAAGGGTTTATTAGCCGTATTACAGGGGTAATTATTATGTCTTTATTGAATATATTTAATATAGCTGGCTCAGGTATGTCAGCACAAAGCCAACGTTTAAATACCGTGGCGAGTAATTTGGCAAACGCTGATAGTACGACAGGCCCCAATGGTCAGGCTTATAAAGCCAAGCAAGTTGAATTTATGACGGTACCCATTAGTGGTAGCAAAGATGCGGGCGTTAAAGTATCAAAAGTCATCGAAGATCAATCACCCGCTAAAATGGTTTATTCACCCGGTCATCCTAATGCAGATGCCAATGGTTATGTGGCAACGCCTAATGTCAATGTTGCTGAAGAAATGGTTAATATGTTGTCTGCATCAAGGTCGTATCAAAATAATATTGATACCATGAATGCGGCAAAAACCCTGTTAATGAAAACCCTGACCCTAGGTCAGTAACTAATATTGTTTTGATCTTTGAGGATTTTTTATTATGACTATCACTAGTGTTACAGCATCGCCTTCATCTGCACCCACAGTTACCCCCGCTGTTGTTAATAACGCAGCTTCAACGAGTGCTGCACAAACTCAAGATAGTTTTTTGCAGCTGTTAGTTGCGCAAATTCAAAATCAAGATCCAACTAAACCTTTGGATGCCTCTGCTATGACGGCACAGATGTCTCAATTAAATGTGGTTGCTGGAATTAATCAATTGAATACAACGTTATCTAGCATAGCGGCCGCCACTCAAGCTAATGATGCTATTCAAGCCTCATCGCTGATAGGTCATAGTGTTATGGTACCCGGCAACAACATAGAGTTAGTTAAGGGTAGTGCAAAGATGGGTGTTCAATTAGGGCAACCCGCATCAGATGTCCAAGTTAATATCTTAGATAGTTCAGGAAATGTTGTTAATACACAAGATTTAGGCGCACAAGCAGCGGGTTTACAAAACTTAACTTGGGATGGGACTGCTAATGCTGGTGCTAGCCTTGGTACACCACCTTATACCTTTGCAGTTAAGGCTACCAATGCGGGCCAAGCAGTTCCAGCGAGTGCTATAACGCCATTAGCTGTAGCGACGGTCAATAATGTCGTCATGGCCGGCGGTGTTACTAGTTTGAATGTTACATCCACTGGTAATACTGAAAAAAATATCAGTTTGTCAAATGTTTATGAAGTTATTAGCTAAGGAATAAGGGGATATTATTATGGGAATGAATATAGATACTGCTGCAATAACGAGTGCTTATGCTAAGTTAACTTTATTAGGTACAAATATTTCCAATCAAAATACAGTAGGCTTTAAGAGCTCAAGTTTTTCTGATACTTTAGGTCAAGCAGTTGCAGGTAATAGCCAAAGTTTTACACAGGGTGCTATACAAGTCGATAACAAACCTTTAGACGTTGCTATTAGTGGTAATGGATTTTTTAAATTGTTGCCGGCTGATTCTAAAACGGGCTCGCCTTCTACTTCTCTTCCTGCTCAATATACTCGTGATGGTCAATTTAGCTTAAATAGTAATAATTATTTAGTTAACGGAGCAGGCAGTTTCCTAATTGATGCTGGAGGTAAAGCCATACAAATCCCTCCAACTATTGCGCCTAGTGCCAGTTCAAAAGGTACGATGCAGCTTAATCTTGATTCCGGTGAAGCTGTGATTCCAGCTGCTAAAACCTTCAATCCTACGGATAGTACAACATTTAATAAGTCTTCATCGACAACAATATTTGATGCGGATGGTAAAGCCTCTACGGTGAATGTATATTATGTTAAATCCGCCGCAAATACATGGGATGTTTATAGCTCAAACAGTGCAACTCCAGTAGCTAATCCGCCAGTTGCTCTTACTAAAGATACAACATTAATTTTTAATGCTAGTGGTGCTTTGACTACTCCTACACCTCTTGCAGATGGTTCTATTCCTTTAAAGTTAGCTGGGGCTGCTGGCGTTAGTTTTACAGTGAATAAACCAACTGAATCGTCTAATTATTTCGGAAATTCAACTACAGTTGATGGAAATGCAAAAAGTCAATATGTTAGTTGTACTTTTGGATCTGATGGCTCTATTCGTCCTACCTATTCATCTAACGGTGTTAATGTAACGCCAGCTGCAACCACTTCGATTAATTTGTTCACCTTTACCAATAATAATGGTTTGCAACAATCTGGTTTGAATACATGGGTTGAAACTGCCATTTCAGGGCACGCCCAAGCAGGGGCACCCACTTCTTCAGGATATGGTTCTTTACAAGCGGGTGCTACTGAAAGCTCAAATGTTGACACCACAAAAGCTATGGTTGATTTACTTTCTGCACAAAGAGCTTTTCAGGCTGAGTCGCAAGTTATAAATACTCAAAGTCAAATTTTGCAAGAAGTTGCACAATTGGGTCGATAATAGTGTAGTTTAATAGGATTTCTTCATGGATCGTTTGATTTATACAGCCATGACCGGCGCTAAGCAAGTAATGGAGCAGCAAGCCACGGTATCTCATAATATGGCCAATGCTGCTACTACAGGTTTTCGCGCTCAATTAGATAGTTTTCGTGCAGTGCCAGTTGAGGGTAAAGGCTTGGCGACTAGAACTCAAGTAGTTGATGAAACCTCTGGGGCTGATTATACCCAAGGAGCTATTGCCGAAACAGGTCGATCTTTAGATATGGCGATAGAAGGTAACGGCTTTATTGCTGTTCAAGGTAGCGATGGTAAAGAAGCTTATACTCGAAATGGCTCATTAAAAATTAATGCTAATGGTCTATTGCAGACTCAAACAGGTGAGTTGGTGTTAGGCGATAGTGGTCCAATTTCTATTCCTTATAATACGACATTAATGATTGGCAAAGACGGCACTATTTCTCAGGAAACGCCGAATGTAATACCTGTAACCATGGACGTTGTTGGTCAAATAAAGTTAGTTAATCCACCCGCTGATAATATAAAGCGTGGCGATGATGGTTTGTTTCGAACTAAGGATGGTAATCCTGCAGCTATTGATACCACAGTTTATGTCAAGGGTGGAGCCTTAGAAGATAGTAACGTTAATGTCGTGGAAGCCATGGTAAAAATGATCGATCTAGGAAAACAGTTTGAAATGAATATGAGCTTGCTGAAAAATGTTGAAAATAATGCAACTAAAGCTAGTTCACTTATGAACATCAGTTAATTATTTATAGTTAAGGAAAAGACATGATACGTTCACTCATGATTGCTAAAACGGGTTTAGATGCGATGCAAACCCAGTTAGATGTGATTACTAATAATTTGGCTAATGTCAATACCAATGGTTTTAAGCGTTCACGTGCAGTTTTTGAAGATTTACTCTATCAAAATGTTCGTCAGCCTGGTGGGCAGACTTCTCAGTCTACCCAACTTCCGTCTGGTTTGCAGTTAGGCACCGGTGTTAAACCTGTTGCTGCAGAACGCTTATTTACCCAAGGTAATTTACAGCAGACGGGTAATGATAAAGATGTCGCTATCAATGGTATTGGTTTTTTTCAAATTCTAATGCCCGATGGCACAACAGCTTATACACGTGACGGTTCGTTTCAAGTTGATAATCAAGGCAATCTAGTGACTTCAAGTGGCTATCAATTACAACCCGTTATTACGCTTCCCCCGGGTGCGCAAAGTTTGACTATAGGTATTGATGGTACGGTGAGTTATACCTTACAAGGTAGTCCTACGGTTAATACCTTAGGACCCATTGAAATTGCTAGTTTTATTAATCCAGCGGGTTTGGAAGCAAAAGGCGAGAATCTTTTTTCTGAAACTACTGCTTCAGGTGCGCCTGTTTTAGGTCAACCTACCACTAATGGTTTGGGTTCTTTGTCACAACATTATGTAGAAACATCTAATGTTAACGTAGTTGAAGAAATGACAAATATGATAATGGCACAGCGTTCTTATGAAATAAATAGTAAGGCTGTGACCACCTCAGATCAGATGTTGCAATCGCTATCGCAATTATAACGATACTGATGATAACTCTATTATTTCGCTATTTAGCAATCTCGTTAAGCCTTTGTTTAAGTGCTTGTTCAATCGCGCCCACTTCTATAGTGCCTCATGCTACTTCGGCTAGGGCTACTAAGCCTGAGCCAGTTGCTCAAAATGGTTCAATATTCCACGCATCAACCTTTAAATCGGCTTTTGGTGATTATCGTGCCAGAGGGGTAGGGGATGTGTTAACGATCACGATCAATGAAACAGTTTCAGCGAACAAAAGTAATAAGGTAGCCGATAAGTATGCGAGTTCAATGAATGCGCAACTGAATAGTTTACTGGGTTTAAATATTAAGGGTATGCAGGCTTCTGAATCAGCCGCCATTAATTCTAGCGATCAAGCTACCGGTGCTGCAAATTATGTTTTTACAGGAAGTGTTGCAGTAACTGTTATTGAAGTTTTGCCGAACGGAAATTTATTAGTGAGTGGAGAAAAGCAAATTGGTATGGATAAAGGCGCGGAGTTTATTCGTATTTCTGGCGTAGTTGCCCCTAACACCATACTTATTGGCAATACCATACCTTCAACTCAATTAGCGGATGCCCGAGTTGAATACCGAACTAATAGCCAAATGGATCCTGCAGAACTTGTTAAATCAATCGGTCGTATTCTTTCGGCTGCTTTAATATTATGATTTTAAAATCCCTAAACGTAGTCCTGCTTTTATTCACCTTTAGTTATGGTATGAATGCCAATGCGGTGCTAGTTAAAGAATTAGTCGATATACAAGGCGTTCGAGAAAACCAATTAATGGGTTATGGTTTAGTAGTCGGTTTAGAAGGCGGTACCGGCGATCAAACGCCTTTTACCAATCAAAGCATATTGAACACCCTGCAACAAATGGGGGTTTTTTTACCACCAGGAACCAATCCTAAATCAAAAAATGTTGCCGCCGTCATGGTCACGGGCAATATAGGTGCTTTTGCTCAAATAGGGCAAACTATTGATGTAGTGGTTTCCTCAATGGGTACCGCAAAAAGTTTGCGAGGCGGTACTTTATTAATGACACCCTTAAAAGGTGCTGATGGTGAAATTTATGCCATGGCTCAAGGTCCTTTAACAGTCAGTGTTGGATTGCCGGTAACGGGTATGTTTACTAAACCGACTATGGTAATGAATGGAGCAACTATTGAGCGAGCTGTTAATACGCCTTTGGGCGATGTAAATTCAATCACGTTGGAGCTCAAAAATTCTGATTTTTCTGCTGCGGGTCGTATTGCCGACGCTATTAACTATCAATATGGGGCAGGGATTGCTCAAGCACAAAATGGACGTGTGATTAAAGTTAAAGCGCCAGGAAGTCAAAATGAACGAGTGAGCTTTATTGGTCGTTTAGAGGCTTTAGATGTACCCTTTAATTCAGCTTTACCGAAGGTAGTCTTGAATGCGCGCACAGGTTCTGTAGTCATGACTAAAGCCGTAACCTTAGATGCTTGTGCTGTCTCTCATGGTGATGTCTCGGTTGTTATTACTGAAACACCTTTGGTGACTCAGCCTATGCCTTTAAAACAAGGAAAATTGATGACACTTAAGCCTGGCGTATTATTGTCAGAAGTGGTTGATTCATTAAATCAGGTCGGTGTTTCACCTCAGGACTTGTTAGTTATTTTACAAGCCATGAAAGCAGCAGGTGCATTGCATGCAGACATTGAGGTTATTTAAGCTATGAAAAGTAGCATGCCATCTAATAGCACTAATGACTTGGCGATTGATGTTCAGGGTGTCAATAAGCTACGCACTATGGCAAAACAAAATTCACCTGAGGCTTTAAAGCAATCAGCTAAACAATTTGAAGTGTTATTTATTAACATGATGATAAAAAGCATGCGTCAAGCAACTCCTGATGGAGGCTTGTTTGCTAGTCATGATCGCCCCATTTATACCTCAATGCTAGATCAACAGCTTAGCCAAAATCTTGCGCAAAGAGGTATGGGCTTATCTGATATGTTGGTGTCGCAATTAATAAAAGCCGATCCTAGTTTAGCCTCAGAAGCGGCTGGTGATTTACAATCTGTTAAATCTTCTCAATATGTACCCTTGTCTCTTTCATCTGAACTATCTCATCATTCCACATATAACACTGGCTTAACCAAAAAAGCTGCACTCAATGCTTTAAGGTTGAATGTCGTTAATAATATCCCTGATGATTTAGTTTATTCTGCAAAAATACATAATTCTCCAACCAGTTCAGCGCAAAGTTTTACTACCCAAATGCAAGGTCATGCCCAACAAGCCGAGCAAATGACGGGAATACCTTCATCTTTTATTTTAGCGCAAGCTGCCATTGAAAGCGGCTGGGGTAAGCGAGAAATTACTAAGGCAGATGGCAGTTCTAGTCATAATGTCTTTGGTATTAAGGCGGGTAATGATTGGAAAGGGCCGGTTGCTGAAGTTACAACGACAGAATATGTTGATGGCGAGCCTAAAAAAGTATTAGCAAAGTTTCGTGCTTATGATTCTCATGCCGAAGCGTTTCAAGATTATGCCGCTTTTTTAGCCAATAATCCTAGATATAAGCATGTATTGGCTAATAGCCAAACTGCTCAGGATTTTGCTCATGGCTTACAGCAAGCTGGCTATGCAACTGATCCTGCCTATGCGAGTAAGTTGCTTAAAGTCATACAGCGGGTTGAGGCAGGTTGATTATTAGTCTAATATACTCTGCTCGCTGTTTAGGGCTTTTTAAGCTCCTCAATTGATACAATAGTTATTATGAATTTTAATATTGACGCATCTTATATGCCGATCTTATTTATTTACATCTTTGCTTTAACTCTGTTTTGCATAGGGTTAATAGTTTGGGTTTATGTAATAGATAGCAAAAGAGCCGCTGAAAAAAGAGCTAAAACAGATGATCAATTGTTGAATCAGCTCAAGCAATTATTTAAAGCAATTTCAGGCGAAGAGCCCACTACCAATGAAACAATGATCAAAGAGGAGTCGCGTTCAAATACTCCTGATCTTCATGCTAATAAAAGCAATCGCTCTGGTAATTTTTTCAATAAATTCATTGGTGGGGGATCAAGCGAAAATGCTTCTAGTGTACATTCGACAAATTTAAATCAGCCTATTGAGCAGTTAATTAAGAAGCTTGATATGATGATTGAGCAAAATAACAAAGATAAAGTTAATTTAAATGCTCATATAGCTAGATTAGAAAAAGAACTTTACATTGAAAAAAATGAAAATGAAAAAGTAAAAGCTGTATCTTCTATACTTGAAGAAAAACTCAAATCTGAACTTGAGTTAACCATTAAACAATACGAAACCATTATTGATTCAACCACTAAAGCAAATAGTGTTGCTTCAGAAATGTTAATACCTTCTTCAAAAAATGCTGCTCTCACAGAGCAAAGTAGTCATGATCAGAGTGATGATTCAGATGAAATAACAGCATCAATTTTCAACGATATGATTGATGATAAGGCTAATCAAGAAATTATTCGCCTTAATAAAGAGTTAGAAACAGTACAAATGGGTTATGAAGCGCAATCCTTAGAATATGAGTCGATAGTTAATACTATGAAGATGCAATTAAGCGAACTGAAGACAGAGTATCAAGACTTTATGGATCGCCATAATATGATGAGTGCTGAAAAATCATTTATTGAGCAAGCTTATCTTGCTGATCTTGACGCGTAATATAATCAACCTAACAACCTCATTAAATATATCAGCCACAACGGACTACTTATATGAAAATATTAATTGCTGATGACACGCGTGTTGTTCAGATGATTATTAAAAAATCGATTGAAAAATGTGGTATTGCTGATCTGGAAGTTAAAACAGCTTCTGATGGGCTTGAAGCCTATGAAGTGGTTAGAAGTTGGCAACCAGATTTGGTTATTACCGATTGGCATATGCCTATTATGACAGGCATAGAATTATTAAAAAAAATATATGCCAATGGCATGAATCATATTCGGGTTGGCTTTATTACTGCTGAGCCTTCTGAAAAAAATCTTGAGCAGGCAAAGCGATTTGGAGCAGAGTTTGTTCTTAATAAACCTTGTTCTGAAGAAGAAATTGTTGGTGCTATTAAAAAGGTATTAGAAAAGTTACCTACTAAAAATAAATCATCAGACTTCTTTGATAATAGTTTAGGTTCTGTATTAAATGCAAAATTTGGCGGCGCAATTTCAATCGAAGAGATCGAAAGTAAACCTTCTTCTGATTTTAAAGATACTTATCTGATTGCTTTATTTGGCACACCTATTAGTAGCACTATTAGAGCTATCAGTGTTATAGATAAACGTTGTATTTATTTATTAGGTGCTTTAATAAATAAAATGCAAATTAGTGACGTTTTAGATTTATCTAAAAAAGATGGCGTTGATTCCAATATTGCTAAGTTTGCAACTGATTTTTTATCAGAATCTGGAACTGATATCTTTGCTAGCCTAATGAACACTAAAAAACCTGAAATTTTAGAAATAAAATCTAAAGGTGTTGTTAGTCACTTGCCAGAAAAAGTCTGTACAACTATTGATTTAGGTGTTAATCGCAAAGATTTCAAGTTAATCCATCCGGAGTTTGGCGAATGTTTTATGGCAATCGTTACGCTATAAGTTCATAAAGGCACTTGCTTTTACTGATTCATACCTATTCAATTTATAGAACAGGCTAAATGATGATTGAATGTGATCAAAATACTGTAATAACTAAAATTAATAGATCGTGGTCTGTTTTATCAAGTAATCCGATTGAATTTAAAGCCATCAATGGGGAGATTAACCCTGATGATAATAGCTACCATTTTGCTATACCAGTCGTTTTTTCTGAGAGCGAACCTATGGCGGCAGTCGCTCTAGAGATTTCAAAATCACATGCAGTTAATCTTTCAGTCGCTATGTATGGACTGGATGCCAGTGATTTATCTGAAGATGAAATAATAGATGTTTGTTGTGAAATGTGTAATGTTTTTTCAGCCAACGTATGTAATTCTTTTTCAGGAAAAAAAGAAGGCAATATCAATGTGCCTAATAAATTAAGCTCAGAAATATTTCGTTATATCTTCAAGGGTTCCAATTTGGAACGATATTATCAAGCCGAAAATGAACATGGAAGAGTTGTCATTTACATGTTCGATCCTTGTAATTATTATAATTAATTATCTATCAGTTCTGTAGTTCAGTACCTTTTAGGTTGTGAGGCGAAAGCCGTATTCCACCGCATACAAACCACAGACTTTTGATGGAACACGCTACGCACCGCTGTAGTCCTGTTAAGCATATTTCTCTGTAGGGGCGACACATTCGCCATGTACATTCGCTTGTTGATTTGTAGCGAATGAATATAGACAGCATTTCTGTAAGGTGCTGTAGTCCTGTTAAGCATATTTCTCTGTAGGGGCGACACATTCGCCATGTATAATCGCTTGTTGATTAGTAGCGAATGAATAAAGTCAGCAGTTCTGTAAGGTGCGAGCGTAGCGTATTCCACCGCATACAAACCACAGATATTTGTTGGAACACGCTACGCACCGCTGTAGTCCGGTTAAGCATATTTCTCTGTAGGGGCGACACATTCGCCATGTACATTCGTTTGTTGATTTGTAGCGAATGAATATAGTCAGCAGTTCTGTAAGGTGCGAGCGTAGCGTATTCCACCGCATACAATCCACGGATATTTGGTGGAACACGCTACGCAACGCTTTAGTCCTGTTAAGCATATTTCTCTGTAGGGG
>Ga0194037_1001033_pt1 | contig 20850 bp, 23 predicted proteins | sample JunL306m_MetaG_FD_148653 | JGI IMG/M metagenome (GOLD analysis project Ga0194037, IMG submission 148653) | Anoxic zone freshwater microbial communities from boreal shield lake in IISD Experimental Lakes Area, Ontario, Canada - Jun2016-L304-6m | ecosystem: Environmental > Aquatic > Freshwater >...
GAACTATCTATATTTATTACACTGCAAAGCTTTCTCCACAGCCGCAGCTACGGCTGGCGTTAGGGTTGCTGAAGTGGAAACCCTTACCATTCAAGCCATCAGAAAAATCTAATGTGGTATCGCAGAGATATAAAAAGCTTTTAAGATCTGTAACCAATTTCACACCCTGATCTTCAAAGACCTGATCTTTTGGCTGGCTTTCGTTATCGAAATCTAATTTATAAGACAAGCCTGAACAACCGCCACCTACAACACCTACTCTAAGGAAATAATCTTCGCCCAGATCAGCATCTTTCTTTAGTTGTATTACTTTATCTCTTGCCTTGTCACTAATGTATATCATACAAAATATTTAATAGAAGTAATGAAGTTCGTATTCACCGTTCCTTTCTTTTCATTACAACTGAGGTACTCCTGAATAGTATTAATGCGCTTTTTCGTCTAATGCCAATTCAGGAAGACCATTTTTTACACGGTAATCATTGATAGCTGCTTTGATAGCATCTTCGGCCAAAACAGAGCAGTGGATCTTTACCGGTGGCAGATTAAGCTCTTCTACAATATCCATATTATCTATTGCCAGTGCCTGATCTACTGTTTTACCCTTGAGCCACTCTGTAGCTAAAGAAGAAGAAGCGATAGCAGAACCGCAACCGAAAGTTTTGAATTTAGCATCCATGATAAGGCCGCTGGCTTCGTCTACTTCTATTTGCAGACGCATTACGTCGCCACACTCAGGTGCACCTACGAGGCCTGTGCCTACATTGGTCTTACTTTTATCCAGCGTACCTACGTTCTTAGGGTTGCTGTAGTGGTCAATCACTTTTTCTGAATATGCCATGAGATTGAATATTTTATACGGGTGGTTATATTAAAAGATATTGAGTATTAGTGGTGAGCCCATTCTATTTTATCCAGATCGATACCTTCTTTGAACATTTCCCAAAGCGGGCTCATTTCGCGAAGTTTTAAAACTGTTTCTGTGATTGCCTTAATAGTAAAATCAATTTGTTCGTCGGTAGTAAAACGACCGAGGCCAAAGCGTAAAGAGCTATGTGCCAGATCGTCGCCCAATCCCAGAGCTTTCAATACATAAGAAGGCTCTAAAGAAGCAGAGGTACAAGCAGAACCGCTGGATAAAGCGATGTTCTTATTGAAACCCATCATCAGACCTTCGCCCTCTACATATTTGAAAGAGATATTGGTAGTATGAGGTAAGCGATGTTCGCGATTACCATTGACATAAGATTCTTCTAATTGTGTGAGACCTTTTTCCAATCTATCTCGCATAGCGCTGAGGCGTTTAGCTTCGCTTTCCATTTCGTTCATGCAGAGTTCGCAAGCCTTACCGAAACCTACAATGGCAGGAACATTCATTGTACCGCTACGCATACCACGTTCGTGGCCGCCACCGTCCATTTGTGCAGTAACTTTTACACGAGGGTTTTTACGACGAACATATAATGCACCAACGCCTTTAGGGCCATACATTTTATGTGCGCTGAAACTCATAAGGTCTATACCATCTTTCTGAACATCAACCGGAACTTTACCAACGGCCTGAGTACCATCTGTAAAGAAGAGTACACCATGTTTGCGGGCAATAGCACTGATCTCGTGAACAGGTTGTATAACACCTATTTCATTATTGCCATACATGATAGCAATAAGAATAGTCTTATTAGTTATTGCTTTTTCGAGGTCATTCAAGTTGATCAAGCCATCGGAACCTACTTCGAGGTAAGTAACTTGTCCACCTATTTTTTCAATATGTTTACAAGTATCTAACACAGCTTTATGTTCGGTAGTGCAAGTGATGATGTGGTTACCTTTGGAAGCATACATTTCGTATATACCTTTGATAGCCAGATTATCACTTTCGGTAGCACCGGAAGTAAAGATGATCTCCTTAGGGTCGGCATTAATTAATTTTGCCACTTGTTCGCGGGCATAATCCACAGCTTCTTCTGCTACCCAACCATATTGGTGGTTACGAGAAGCAGCATTACCAAATTTTTCGGTGAAATAAGGTATCATAACATCTACTACCCTTGGGTCGCAAGGGGTAGTTGCATTATTATCTAAATATATCGGCAATTTCAAATCCATACAAGTGTATATATTTCGGGGGTGGTTTCTTGAAGCAAAGTTATGTCAAATGTGCTACTTTAGCGCATGGGAAGGCATCGTAGCTTTATATACTCCCATTGTTAAAAATTATTCTCCCGATGTTGAAAATCGAACATTTAGGCATAGCAGTTAAGGAATTGTCACAATCCATCCCATTATTCGAGCAACTGCTGAATACGCCCTGCTATAAGAAGGAAAGTGTTGATAGTGAGGGAGTTATGACTGCTTTTTTCCAAATTGGGGACTCTAAAATAGAACTTCTGGAAGCTACTAAGCCTGAAAGCCCAATAGCGAAGTACATAGAAAAAAAAGGAGAAGGTATACATCATATAGCATTTGATGTAGATAACATAGAGGCTGAGATGAACCGTCTGAGTGCGCTGGGTTTCGAATTGCTGAACCAGGTACCGAAAAAGGGAGCAGACAATAAGCTGGTCTGTTTCTTACATCCAAAAACAACTAATAGTGTACTGATAGAATTGTGCCAAGAGATCAAATAGCATATAAAATAAATTAAATTAATGTATTCTCTATATCAGTCATTTAGCTAATATTGATAATCGAAACACAAAAAACACGTATGAAAAAAACGTTACTTGTTCTAGTTGCAGTAGTAATGATGAGCACCCAGGTTTGGGCACAGAAAAACAAAGTAGTGATCACTACGGAGTATGGCAAAATAGTAATGATGCTGTATGACAACACCCCGCAGCATCGTGACAACTTTATAAAACTAGTAAAACAGCATTTTTATGATAGTACACTTTTTCATAGAGTGATACCAGCGTTTATGATACAAGGAGGAGACCCTAATTCTAAACATGCGAAAACAGGAGAGATGCTGGGTAATGGAGATGTAGGATATACAGTACCTGCTGAGATCAACGAAGTGAACTACCACAAACGTGGTGTACTGGCAGCTGCAAGAGATAATAATCCGGCGAAAGCATCATCCGGTTGTCAGTTCTACATAGTGGTAGGAAAAAAATTCACTGATGCTGAGCTAGATAATATATCTAAGAGCAATGGACGAAAGTATACAGCAGAGCAACGTGAGATGTATAAGACCCAAGGAGGTACACCACATCTAGATGGTAACTATACCGTATACGGTGAAGTGCTGGAAGGTATGGATATAGTAGATAAAATAGTAGCAGAGCCACGTAACGGACAAGACCGACCTAATAAGGACATCATGATGCAAACAGTGCGTATGAAGAAGAAGAAGTTCTTAGGTATATTTTAATGAAAGAAAGCCCTGGCAAAATACATAAGGGGAGCTCTGAAATACAGGACTTGAAAAGACTGTTAGACGAAAAAGCAAGGCTGTACAACCAGCCTTCTTTTATTGATAGAGACCCTATATCTATACCCCATAGTTTTGCTAAGAAGCAAGACATAGAAATATCTGGATTGTTTGCAGCAGTGCTGGCATGGGGTAACCGTACCAGCATTATCAATAACTGCAAACGACTGATGGTATGGATGGATGGGACGCCCCATGATTTCATTCTGCATCATAAAGACACAGACCTGAAGAAGATGTTGGGTTTTGCACATAGAACATTTAATGCAACAGACCTACTATACTTTATAGATTTCTTGCAATTTCATTATCAGCAGCATGATACACTGGAAGATGCTTTTGTGCCGGAAAAGAAATATGCAGATGAAACAGTAGAAAGGGCATTGATACATTTTCATGAATATTTTTTCACTATAGAACATCCGGAACGAACAAGGAAGCACATAGCCACACCTGCACGCAAATCGGCCTGTAAAAGGCTGAACATGTAGGTACAGGTGATTGAGGTAGTATTATATAATATTTACTAAAACTATTCAATGTACTTTAAATGCCCCCTGAATAGTGTTATGCAATTGCCAACTTAATACAATGGGTGCATCCTTATTTGCAAAGAATCATCCCATTCATCTGCATTGCCACCGTGTCTATCGGTTTAGAGATCATTCAAGACAAGATTATCATTGATGATAAGTCCGCTATAAAAAAAATCTTCTTAAACAGCATTAAGAAGATTAATCCTGCACTATCAAATGATAAACTAATTGCGGACTTCGAGTCCTTCAAGAAGGTTATACATTCGTTGATAGACTGGATTTCAATCACACATAACAAGTTAAAAAAAGGCGGAAACTTTAATATAAAAATTAAGTTTAAAACATTGAATGAATACCACTTGTTCCAGACTGATTGGCAAATGAACAAATGGGTGTTCCTCGATTATATTCCCCGCTTGAAGGAGCAATCCGAGGAGGAGATGGTTTCTGAAGCAACAAAAGAGAATTTTGATGTGCGTAGAGAATTGAAAAAATTCGAACACTACTTAACGCTCGAAGAGCATAAAAGGAAATTCGCTGGTACAAAAGAAGCTAATCGATATGGCACTGGCACGATCAAATTAGCTGATGATGAGATATACATATTTGATTAATATAATACCGCCTCAATTACCCGAATCTACATGTATCTGCGCTGGATGGTGCGAAAAGACAAGCAAGGAGTGGACCTAGGTATATGGAAAAAGATACAATCCAAACAACTGATATGCCCGCTGGATGTGCATGTGGCCAGAGTATCGCATAGGCTGGGGCTATTGCCAAATGAAAAATCGAATTGGGGAAATGCCTTGCAACTTACGTCTCATTTAAGGCGACTAAACCCCAAAGACCCTGCGATATATGACTATGCACTTTTTGGACTGGGGATAAAAGAGAGGTTTTAGAGGATTGTTTTTATTAATCTAATTTATAAGAAATGGGTAACGTAAAATATATGTCGTCTATTTGATCATCCCTCATGCCTGGTTTCCATTTTGGCATTTTCTTTAATACACGTACAGTTTCTTCATCCAGAGATTTATCTACACTTTTAACAATAGAAATGTCATCAATTTCACCTGTTTTTGTTACAACAAACTTAGCTACAACTTTACCAGAGATTTTATTCTCTCTTGCGTAGTTAGGATATTTAATATTCTTACTTAAAAATTCCATTCTGTCACCATTAAATTCAGGTAAAATGATAAAAGGCGTATATGGCATAGTATCTCCAGACTCATTGAAACAATTACCATTAAGAAGCTCTCCCTTGTTATACATGGCAGTTCTTTTGACCTTCCCGTTTCTATAATAACTTGAGAATTCACCATGTAAAATGCCCACATTGTAATTCTGAGTAAACCAAACTATAGCAGTATCGGGATAATAATATTTCCATAAACCTTGACCATGGTCTACTATAAAATTACCTTCTCTATCAATAATACCATTTTGGTTATAAAAGACAAAATATCCGTTTTTTACAAGTGTGTCTGGCCAAGCAGAATATCCGGTCATTGCGATCTTGTTATTAGATACAAAATAATCTATGACCTTAAACTTAGTTTGAGATACAGGTTGTACTAACCGATAGTACACAGCAGTACTTTGGCTACATTTTTTCCAGTTTCTATCGAAATAAATAGTATCGTTTTGAGCAAAGGAAAACAAAGGCAAAAAAAGTAGTGTGATGAGTTGCAAATAACGATTCATTGTAATAGTGTTTCTGTGGATAAATGAATATAAAAATAGTGGTTTTGGTAAATTTTTATAGTGTTCAAGTATGTAAATAGCTAGTATCGTTTAATAAAAATCTAATTATATATACTAATTACTATCAACTCTCAGGTTTTGGTTACATTTACAGCCCATTAGTTGTTATTCATGAACCTACCGGCAGGGAAGAAAATATATTTCGCATCCGATTTTCATCTGGGCATACCTGACAGGGCTACCAGCCTTGCCAGAGAAAAGCGTTTATGTAGTTGGCTAGATGAGATACAAAAAGATGCAGCGGAATTATATTTGGTAGGGGATCTTTTTGATGTGTGGTTTGAATATAAGAATGTAGTGCCAAAGGGTTATATCCGTTTCCTGGGTAAGCTAGCAGAACTAAGTGATGGGGGGATGCACATAGAAGCCTTCACGGGTAATCATGATCTGTGGATGAGAGGTTACTTTGAAGATGAGCTGAATATACCTGTGCACCATAGTCCGATAACAAGAGAATATAATGGTAAGAAAATATTTATCGGTCATGGTGATGGACTAGGGCCCGGTGATAATGGATACAAAATGTTGAAGAAGGTGTTGCGCAACCCTGTATCACAGTGGCTATACAGGCGACTGCACCCTGATACAGGAGTGGGCATGGCAGGCTGGTTCAGCAGATTGGGACCTAAGCATGTGGATGGGGAAGAGGAAAAATTTCAAGGACCCGAGAAGGAATGGTTGGTACAATTTTGTCTGGAAAAACTGAAAGAAGAACATTTTGATTATTTCATTTTTGGACATAGGCATATCACATTAGAATATCCACTACCACAAAATAGTATGTATGTGAATCTGGGAGACTGGATACGTTATGACAGCTATGCGGTATTTGAGAATCAGGAATTGAGCTTACAATTTTACAAAGGAAAGTAAGAATATATGCAGCGTACATTAGTGATGATCAGGCATGCAAAATCGAGTTGGGTAAATCCGCTGCAAAGTGATTTTGAACGCCCATTGACAGAGAGGGGAAGAGAAGATGCGCCAAATATGGGAGAGCGACTGAAGAAAAGCAATATCAAACCTGACCTGATAATAGCCAGTACGGCTAAAAGGGCAGCACAGACAGCCAGAAAAATTGCCAAGGCCACAGATTATGATGTGGCTAATATCAAATGGTTGGATAAATTGTACCATTGCATACCATCTGTTTTTGAAGAAGAGATATATGAAATAGATGATGCAGTAAAGACTGTTTTTATAGTAGCACATAATCCGGGAATTACAGAGTTTGTGAATAAACTATCATCAGATTTTGTACTAGATAATATGCCTACATGTGGGGTGGTAGCAGCACATTTGCAAGCAGCACATTGGAACCAATTCTCTACTGCAAAAAGAGAGGTATTTTTATTTGACTATCCTAAGAAATAAATATGACAGCAGCAGATAAATCATTGACTCAGGCTATAACAACGCTGGAGAAATTATTTGAAGAACAGTTTGGTAAAAAGGCAGAACAGATAGAGACCCTACCTGTATCGGGCTCTGACAGAAGGTATTACCGTTTGTCGAATGGCAAAACATCTGCCATAGGTACATACAATGCTAACATTGCAGAGAATAATACCTTCTTCTATTTTACAGAGTTGTTCCGCAAACATGACATCAACGTTCCGGAAGTATATAAACACAGTAAAGATCGAAGACTATATCTGCAACAGGATCTAGGCAATACATCATTGTTTGACCAACTTATGAAAGAGGGTTATACGGATGTAGTGCGTAAGAACTACCATAAGAGCCTGGAGCAACTGGCCAAAGTGCAGTGGATAGCAGGACGGGAAGCAGATTATAAGCAATGTTTTGCGGCGCAACAGTTCAACGAGAAAGCCATCATGGCAGACTTGTTGTACTTCAAATACTACTTTGCAGACCTGCAAAAGGTATATTATGATAAGGCTACATTGATCAGTGAGATGGATAGTCTGAGTAAAGAGCTGGGAAGAATACAGCCACAGATGCTGATGTATCGCGACTTTCAGAGTCGTAACATTATGCTGAATAACAATAAGATATACTTTATAGATTATCAGGGTGTAATGCAAGGCCCACCACAATATGATGTGGCATCACTATTGTGGCAAGCTAAAGCACAAATACCTGCTAATTGGAAAGAGGACCTATTGAATGGGTATATAGCCAGCCTTAATAATCTGCCAATACCACGTATGGATGAGATACATTTCCGTAGGGGGTATTCGCAATTTGTATTATTAAGGATGTTGCAAGTGCTGGGTGCATATGGATTCCGTGGATTGTTGGAGCATAAACCACACTTCATTAGTAGTATAGGTCCGGCATTGAAAAATCTGGAAGCATTTTTATCAGATCATCCGCAAACCCCTACCTATCCTGAATTGCGTAACCTGCTGGAGAAACTATCCTCTAAAGAAATGCAGGAGCGTTATAGCCAGCCTAAGCCATCGGCAGATGTGAAACTGCATGTGCAAATTTGCAGTTTCTCATACAAGGCCGGTGTGCCTAAAGATAAGACACCTCATGGAGGGGGATATGTATTTGACTGTAGAGGCATACATAACCCGGGGCGTTATGATGAATATAAGCACCTGACAGGACAAGATGAACCCGTGCGTCAGTTTCTGGAAAGAGAAACCCACATGCCGGAATTCCTGCAACATGTATACAGCTTAGTATCGCTGAATATAGATGATTATCTAGCCAGGAATTTTGAACATCTGAGTGTGGCCTTTGGTTGCACAGGCGGTCAACACCGTTCGGTATTTGCAGCAGAGCATCTGGCAGCTTACCTGACGGGTAAATACAATATTCCTATTACTGTTACCCATATGAATGAAAAGAACTGGGTAAAAGGAGAATAAGTAAAAAGTATACCAGTAATAAAAAGGGCTTACAGTATATACTGTAAGCCCTTTTCGTTTATCCTATTCAAATCATTATTTAGGTTCAGTACCTGTAGTTTTGCGAGGGTTGCGTTCCAACACTTCGTCTACCATACCGTATTCTTTAGCTTCTTGAGCTGTCATCCAATAGTCGCGATCACTATCCTTTTCTACTTTAGACAGCTTTTGTCCGCTATGGCTGGAGATGATCTCGTACAATTCTTTTTTCAGCTTACCTATTTCACGCGCTGTGATCTCAATGTCACTAGCTTGTCCTTCTGCACCACCCAATGGTTGGTGTATCATCACACGGCTATGCTTCAGTGCAGTACGTTTGCCGGTAGTACCAGCACACATCAATACAGCACCCATAGAGGCAGCAATACCAGTGCAGATAGTAGATACATCGGGGTTGATGATCTGCATAGTATCGTAGATGCCAAGGCCTGCATATACACTACCACCCGGGCTATTGATGTACATTTGTACGTCTCTATTTCGGTCTGTACTTTCCAGGAACAACAACTGTGCAGTAACGATATTGGCTACATAGTCATTGATGGCTTCGCCCAAAAAAATGATTCGATCCATCATCAAACGGGAGAATACGTCCATAGAAGCTACGTTCATAGGGCGTTCCTCAATGATATATGGAGTAAGTGCATTCGGTGCCTTTATCATTGAAGATGTGTAATTGTCGAAAGTAACACTGCTAATGCCATGATGTTTGATGGCATATTTGCGAAATTCATTTGGATTCATAAAATCGTATTTTTGATAATTGTTGTTTTAGTTTGTAATGCAAATTTGAAACCATTATAAATATAATGCCATTACGGCATACAAAATGACATTTCGTTGACATCTTTATCTATCATATAGTAATCATAATCTATAATATTAGGTAAATCGTAGTCAAGCAGAGCTACTAAGCATGTTCGATACGATGAAAAAGGAATTACAACCATATGTAAAAGGCCAAATTAAACAGGAATAGATTTTCAAAGAAATAAAGAATTTATTGAAATTGAGATATACAGATTATAGGACAAAAGGATGGGTATAGCAGATCATCACAATACAAAAAAAAGCACATGCAATTACATTTAACACTGGATATACCAAAGCTGTCAACGCCTATCAAGTATCAGGACCATATCTTATTAATTGGTTCCTGTTTTACTGAAAATATGTCAGACAGGTTGATGCAACATAAATTCCATTGTCTTTCAAATCCTCATGGGATATTATTTAATCCACTGAGTGTTACAGATAGTCTTAACGGCTATATAGATACTAAACTATATAAAGCTGAAGATCTGTTTTACCATAATGAACTGTGGAATAGCTGGGATCATCATACGCGGTTCTCTAACATAGACCAACATGCTGCGTTGGCTGGTATTAATGCCAGCCAACAACAAGCAGCAGCAAGTGTAAGAAAAGCAGATAGGATCATCATTACTCTAGGTTCTGCGTTTCAATATTACTTAAAAGACAGCGGTAAGCCAGTAGCCAATAATCATCGGGCACCTTCTCAGTGGTTTGAAAAGAGATTGCTAAGTATAGATACCATCACAAAAGCATTGAGCCATACATTAGATAAGCTCTATGCTGTGAACCCATATGCACAAGTAATATTTACCATTAGCCCTGTGCGCCATATACGAGATGGTGTAGTAGATAATAACAGAAGCAAAGCAAGGCTAATAGAAGCAGTACATGCCGTTTGCCAACAGTATGAACAGAGTTATTATTTCCCTGCTTATGAACTGGTAATAGATATATTACGCGATTACAGGTATTATGATATAGACTTTGTGCATCCTAATTTTCTGGCTACAAGTTTTGTGTGGGAACAATTTGTGAATGCCTGTATATCTCCCGAGACACAGAGTATTATGAAGCAGGTTCATGAAATAGTGATAGCCAGATCGCACAGACCCAGATTCCCGCAGACAAAGGCGCATCAGAGTTTCATGAAGATCTATGCAGATAAAACAGTGGGGCTGATGCAACAATACCCGTACTTGAACCTAAAGGACGAACAACAATATTTTTCAGAAAACAATATGTAATTTGAAACTACTTTTTTAATATCTCATACTTGACCAATGAATAAAAGACTTTCTTTTTTATTACTATTATTTACTACTGTAGGCAATGCACAAGATCGTAAAGACGCAGCTACATATGCAGAAACGCCAAAGAATGAATTCTACGAGAACATAGATAAGTCTAACAAAGCGTTCTTCGCTACAAAAGCAGAGCCTAAGAAAAGACTTACTATGGATTATACGGGCGTAGATGTACCAAAATCTCAATCAGAGTTTCATATTATTACCGCCGACAAAGCTGTATCTCAGGGTTTGACAAGTACTTGCTGGTGTTTTAGTACTACCTCCTTTTACGAGTCAGAGATATATCGAATCTTTAAGAAAAGAGTGACACTTTCTGAGATGTATACCGTGTATTGGCAGTATGTAGAAAAGGCCAAAGAATATGTGCATACTCGTGGTACATCTCTTTTTGACGAAGGGTCTGAGACCAATGCAGTACAAAATATGATGAGTAAATATGGCATTGTGCCATTAACGGCATATACCGGAATGAAGCAAGGGCAACCCTTTCAAGATCATGGTAAGATGGTGACAGAAATGAGAAAATATCTGGAGAATGTAAAGAAGAACTGTGCCTGGAATCAGGAAGAGGTAATAAACACCATAAAAGAAATCATGGATCATTATATGGGTATACCTCCTAGTCATGTAAATGTAGACGGCAAGTCGTTGACGCCTAAAGAATACCTGAGAGAAGTAACAGGGCTGCACCCTGAGAACTATGTGACATTTATGTCTCTGAAAAGTGAACCAATGTGGACCAAAGCAGAATATAAAGTAGGGGATAACTGGTGGCATTCAAATGACTATTACAATGTGCCACTTACTGATTTTATGAACATAGTAAAGAATTCGCTGAAAGAGGGATATAGTGTTTCTATAGGAGGTGATGTAAGCGAGAGTGGTATAGACTCTAAGAAAGGCATTATGATGATACCTTCTTATGATATCCCGTCCTCTTATATCAATGACGATGCCCGTTTATTGCGTTTCCTGAATGGTGCTACTACAGATGACCATGCCATGCATATCATAGGTTATACTGAAAGATCAAATGGCACATGGTTTCTGGTAAAGGATTCGGGATCTGGAGGACATAATAACCCGGACCATGATGGGTATTGGTATATACACGAAGATTATGTTAAACTAAAAATGATGACAGCTACTGTGCATAAGAATGCTGTACACAGCTTATTGAAGCAAATGAAATGATCAATGAGTATTAAGAGGCTAAAAGCGACAATGTATCTTGTCACCCTTTTTAGAAAAGGTAAATATGAATTTTAAGAATAATGACCAATCTAAAACAAGAGTTATTTAAGCTATGTGTAACCTACGTAAGTGGGCGTAAAACATTGCTGGAGCAAGCAATAGCTGATGCACGAGAAGCTTCCAATAATGATACCAAAAGCAGTGCAGGTGATAAATATGAGACTGGTAGAGAAATGATGCAACAAGATATAGATATGAACCAGACGAGGTTGAATGAGCTTGGTACCATGAATCTGATTTTAGAGAAAATAGATATTACCAATAATAGTATGGTGGTAATACCCGGTAGTATAGTACAAACTACTAATGGCAACTACTTTATTGCCATTAGTGCCGGACAGTTAAAAAGTGGTAATACTTCCTACTACGCTATTTCCTCTGTATCACCCATCGGCAGTAAAATGATGTACCAAAAAGTAGGGTATTCCTTTTCTCTTAATGGAAAAGAGTACACCATCAAAGATATATGGTAACTATTATTCCTTCTACAATACTACTAAAGAGTAATTGTTGAGAATGGTATGGACTGCTACTTTTGTTTAATGAAAGCTTTTACTTTCTAAGTAGCAGGAATTTTAACTGCACCTGTACATAAGATCTATCCAAATACTTATTGTTAGGGCTGATAACATTATTAAGACCTTGTCTGTAATAGAGGCCTGCTTTAATTTTTTTAGATAATTCACATTCGGTCTTTCCAACGAAGCCCATATCATAAGAAGGTATTTCCTTAATGGTAGCAGGATTATCAGAAGTTGTTACTGGTCTATTCCCCAATACCAATCTTTGCATATCTGCACCTACACCTACAGAGAAATGCTTACGAATATTGCATCCAATTGAAGGGGTGACCTGTGCATAGTACAGATCATAATTACTTTCTCGGAATTGGGTAACGATACCACTACCCGTACCGGTAACTGCATCAGGACCTTGAGGTTCTGCCGAAGACAATCTGGCACTGGCAGTTCTAGCTGATGAATTCCATTTAGTACCAGCTGATACATATTCAGTCCTTTCGGTAGCATTGTTTTTAACAAATGCAATATCACCTTCTATATAGAACTTATCTCCCAGCATTCTTTTACCGGTAGCAGCTACTGAGTAACCATTTACTTGTGCACCATAATTCACACCACCTGCAAAGCTGATCACAGTTTTAGGTTTATTGTCTTCATTATCCCATGCCGTGATATCAAAACTCCTTTTGGTATTAGGTCTTGCATGATACAGATCGCGTATGTTCCTTGGTCTTATGCCGGACATTTTATTATCATTCAACACCAATGGGAGGTCTATAGATTTATGCATGATACTAGGGCCCTCTGTTACATGCAGTGTTAGTGTTCTATCTTTTTTATCTATGTGTTGCTTGTCTGCGATTATAGTATTGTTAGAGTTGGTAGAAAAGTTAGCAGCTATAATAGGTTCATCTTTAGCAATAGATACAATATGTAATGGCTTATTGTTTATAGACGGTTTTGAAATAACATTAACAATAGCAGCAGGCTTATGATGCTGAAAAACAGGTATAGTTACCATCATTGCTAACGATGCAGCAACTGATGTTATAGAGGTGATAGCCGCTAATGGCAACCATAACATCATATTCCTTTTCCCTGGTTTTCTGTCTAGCTCTGCTTCAAGTTTCTCCCAGTTAGTTGGGTTGAACTCGAAGTCGTTCTGATCAAATTTTTGTCTGATCAGTTCGTCAAATTCTTTTGGTCTCATACACTACTTTTTGCGAATCATTATTTTTTAACTTTTTCTGAAGCAAGGTCCTAGCATGGTGTACATGCCACTGAGAGGTCTTCTCACTGATATGCACCAAGTCTGCTACTTGCGCATGGGTATAGCCATCAAAAACATAGAGGTTAAACACAGTGCGTGTCATTACAGGTAACAGTTGTATCACTTTTACCAGTTCCTTGAATTCAATACTTTCCAGTACATCACTATTTATGGCTATTGGGCTTTCTTCTGCAGGTACTCCTTTTGCCTGCATCAATTTTGCTTCTTTTACATAACTGCTACGCAGATAATCCAAACAGGTATTCACCATGATGCGTCTCATCCAACCTTCAAAAGATCCTTGATTGCTGAATTTTTCGATATGAACAAATATTTTCATGAAACCGTCATTCAATAATTGTTCTGCATCTTCCATATCCTTTGCATACCTCGCACACACTTTCAGGAACATGCTGTAGTACGTTTTGTACAGATGTTCTTGAAATGCCCGGTTTTTACTCCGGCACCCAGCTATTATTTCCTGTTCAGAATATGCGGGCATGTGTCAATGATTACAGTTTCAATAAAAAGATACTAATAATTCCTCATATAACCAATTTTTAAGCACGAGCAAGCTGATCTGCCTTACGAACAGTTTTACTGGTATAAAATAAGAGGCGTACAGGCCCTTGTGGCTTATAACGGCCATAGCGAATAGAGTCGAGATAGGGGCTGGCCTTGTAATAGCACATTCTGTATCGGTAATTTTTTAAATTCTTGATCATACAACATGCGGTTTTAGTAAGATAACATGGGGTGTGTAGCTGGCCGGCCGACTATTACTCTACCCTGTTTCTAATATAGACGTAAGAACTTTGCCAAACCCTTGGGTCAGTGCTAAAAAAATCTCAATAAGGGATAAAAAGCACTATTTGAGCCTTATTTTATTGTACAGTTAGCGTATTTCAATTCAAAACTATTTCCTAACTTGTACTTATGAGTACGCGTAACCTCAGCTTATTTGGAGAAGAGTTGCAACCTGAGCAGTTAAAAGCTGTAGGAAAAAGCCGTGCAATACCCAAAAAGCAAAAGACTGAAGAAAAACCTGCCAAAGCAGATAAGAAAGAACCTAAACCTTCTTTGCTGGAGGGCTGGGAAGCTAATAAACAATATTATTCAATTGGTGAAGTAGCAGACCTATTCAAAGTAAAGACCTCGCATATTCGCTTTTGGACAAATGAGTTTGTGCTTAAAGTACGTACTACACGCAAAGGCGATAGACTGTTCACTCCCGATCAGATTCGCGAATTACTTACTATCCACCATCTTGTAAAGGAAAAAGGGTACACCATTGCCGGGGCTAAGGCAAAACTCAAAGAAAAGACCAAAGTAGCTGTGGGAGAATCTTTAGACCTTAAAAAATCGCTGCTCAAGTTGCGAAACCAATTGGTAACTATGCGCAATCAATTAGGTAAATAAATGAAAACCATCTTATTATTTATTGCCATAGTAATGAGTAGATCTTCTTATGCCCAGTCTGATTACGATACTTCTCGAGACAATGAAAATGAAGCGGTAGTATATAAAGGACGTTTTACTTTCGATGATCTTGCAAAAGAACCTTCATTTACTTGGTTCAAAAGCAGCACTGATAATTACAAGCCCGAAGCTGCAACAATAGTCTATCTCAAAAATAATCTTGCATATTACGATATGGTTGTATTACTAGGTACTTGGTGCGATGATTCTCAGAATATGCTCCCAAAACTCTACAAGGTATTACAGCTATCTGCCTACAATATGGCAAAGTATAGTATGTATGGCGTAGACCGTGCCAAAACAGCCAAATACTCCGAACATAAACAATACGAACTAAAGAATGTACCCACTATCATATTGATAAAAGATCATAAAGAAGTAGGCCGGATAGTAGAAACTGTGAAAAAGAGTGTAGAACAAGATCTGAGAGATATAATTGAAAAAGATAAGGGGCAAATTAAATAGACATTCTGCCTTTTTATCCCGAATAGTTACTTTTGCTGCCACAATTACCAAACGACATGGAATTACCTGAACATATATCCCTCAATATTTTACAGAATAGAGGCAATAATAAATTAGAGATATCCGCTGCAGCTGTACAACGCATAGCTACCAATCGCGCTTATCTCGATAACATACTCAAGCAAGGCAATACATATTACGGCATCAATACCGGTTTCGGTTCATTATGTAATGTACGTGTAGAACCTAATGAGCTGGCACAATTACAAGAGAATCTGGTATGTTCACATGCCTGTGGTATGGGAGATGAAGTGCCGGAAGATATTGTACGCTGGATGTTGTTGTTAAAAGTACATGGCCTCAGTCAGGGATATAGTGGTGTGCGCTCAGAGATAGTGCAACGCCTCATAGACTTTTACAATTTGGGTATTTCTCCAGTTGTATATGAATTAGGTTCTTTAGGAGCATCCGGCGATCTGGCACCATTAGCACATCTTACACTACCTATCTTTGGTAAGGGTTGGGTAAGATATAAAGGAGAGAAACGCGAAGCTGATGCTGTATTGAAGGAAGTAGGCTTACAACCTATGCCACTGGCTGCTAAAGAAGGCCTTGCCTTGCTCAATGGTACTCAGTTCATGAGCAGTTATGCTACATGGTCATTATTAAAGTCTAAGCGTCTATTGCTTTGGGCCGATGTGATAGGGGCTTTATCGGCCGATGGTTTCATGGCCAAAGACGAGCCTTTCCAACATCCTATACATCGTGTGCGTCCTCATAAGGGACAAATAGACACAGCTCGTCGTATTCTGCAATTATTACAGGGTAGCACAATACAACAACAACCTAAGACACAGGTACAGGATCCTTATTCTTTCCGCTGTATGCCTCAGGTACATGGTGCCAGTAAAGATGTGGTAGATACAGTAACGAATGTGGTAGAAATAGAGATCAATTCTGTAACAGATAATCCTATAGTGTTTCACGACGAAGATGCTATCATGAGTGGTGGCAACTTCCATGGCCAGCCATTGGCTTTGCATCTCGATTTCCTGGCTATTGCTATGGCAGAGCTGGCAAATATATCTGAGCGCCGCACTTACTTATTGATCAGTGGCCAACGCAATCTGCCACCTTTCTTATCGCCTGCTGCTGGTCTTAACAGTGGTTTTATGATAGCGCAGTACACTGCTGCAGCTATTGTTAGTCAGAACAAGCAACTGTGTACACCTGCTTCTGTTGATAGTATTGTCAGCAGCAATGGGCAGGAAGATCATGTAAGTATGGGTGCCAATGCAGCTACTAAATTGCGTCGTGTGATACAGAATGTACAACGTGTACTGGCTATAGAATTACTTACAGCCGCTCAGTCTATCGATTTCCGTCATCCGCACAAGTCATCTCCAGCACTTGAAAAAGTATGGGCTGCATTCCGCAAGGAAGTTAGCTTTATGGATCAGGATAGAATTTTGCATACTGACCTTATGGCTGCAGAACTTTTCTTGGATAATGATCCGCAACAATGGTTAGGATAATTCTATTGAAGTAACTGCAATAGTGTTTCTATGGCCTTTTTATTCTGAGGTTTATCTATCGATTGGTAGATGTCCAGCTTTTCTTTTTGGGTCAGATGAAAATTCAATTCTGCATAGGCACGCTCTTCTTCAGGTATATACTGAAAAGTGATGAAATGCATTTTCCCTTCTAAAAAGTAAGGTGCATATTCTTTCAGATAACAATGGTTATACGATTGTATGGATTCCCACTTGTTTTGTATTACCATCAGTGGGTCTATCATCATTTTTGATAAAGAATTTTGATCGCTCGGCGGAAACAATTCACTCTCTTTAGTATCGCGTATCTCCAGAAAGATCACATCTTTGGTGTTCTTTAGTATCCAGTCGCGATACACATATATATATCTGCTGGCCAGTTCAGTACCAAAATTATCTATCAATCCTGCATCCATAATATTCATCTGTGGTATAGATGGTAATTTTACTACAGGCAATATGTACGGGAATGTAGCATTCATTCTTAATGCAGAAGCGATGCGTAGATTATAAGGATTTTGATCATGGAAGAATGTAGCAAAATCCACAGCATCAATTGCTGTGGCTCCTGTATCTTTCAAAGAGTATTCAGGCTGAGTAAGATACCCTACAGGTTGTGCAGACATCATTAATTTTCGTCCATCATTCACTATCGTTCCGTTAATGATCATGGCTGGTACCTCTGCCTCATATTCTTTCTTTCGGTAATAGTCCAGTTTCTTGTCCAGCAATCCCTGAGTATTCACTATCAACTCCTGCTCCATCGCATAACCTCTGTCTTTTGGGTAAGAGTAGCCACCTACACTTACCCTGTCTATAGGCGATACCAGATCCACACTCGCCATCGAGAAGATGATGGAGTTTAATAGGTCTTTTCCAATATTAGCCTGATACTGCCCATCATAAGGGTTTATTAAGGTCTTTTCTGCATATGCATCATGTATACTTCGCCAGTAAGCAGCCCCAAGCATACCGCCCGATGCACCGGTTATCAATACAGTGTTAGAGAATATACGCCCATGTGTCATACTATCCAAATGCTGTAATGTTCGAAATGTCCAATAGGCAGATCGGGTTCCACCTCCACTAATGTTTACTACTATTAATGGTGGATTCGTATCACCTGCTATGCCTCTTTTGTTTTTCCAGTTCTCTAGTCTTTCAGTACCATATTTTTTATCTGCCTCGTACCGTTCAGGGCTGAATATTTTACGCAGGTTGGTATAGCTATATATTGGTTGTTGCTCACTGGTAGTATGGTAGTTCACACCATAGGCTATACTTCGCAGATCAAATACACGTTCTTTTACAGCTACCGACATCATGATCAGGAACAAGCCCCAACCTATTATCTCCCAACTCCTCAAAAAATATTTTACAGCTCCTACTAAGCCCATCATTACTGAAAATAGTATCAGGAAACCTGCTCCTGCTGGTATACGCAGTAAAGGCTGCTCCATAAAGATGCCAAGTACTACCAGAAAAGAAAAGGCAAAAAGTGTAGCTGCAATGGCATTACGGTGGTGCCTTCTCAGTACAGTATTCAAAAATCGTGGGTGATAACTTTCCAGCTCTTTGATACTTTCTATCTTCATTGTTTCAGATAGGTAGGTCTCTGCGTGTATGATGTCCAGTTCTATATCCAACGTATCATAAGGAATGAAACCTCTTATCATAGCCGGATTGGTAATATGTGTGATCACTGTTTTTAGCATATCACGTCCCACTCTGAAAAAGTATATGAATGATAAGAATGTAACACAAGTGGCACCTACATAAAATCCGGCTTGCAAAAGAAATATCTCCTTAAAACCGGCATGCTCATTATTCACCTGAAATCTGGCACTGATGATTGAGTAGAATATCAAAATGCCCAATGGCAATAATGAGTTGTTCAGGCAATATTTTAGGAATGATTGTCTCGTAGCACCTAAAAAGGGTATACGATGGCTGTGTATGATAAAAGTGGTGATATGCCAGGCCATAATGAATACGGTCATGGCACCACCTAAAAGCATCATACTTAAGAAATTCACATCACCTAGATACTCAGGAGAAAGGAACAAAGAAGACGCACCAAAATGAGAGGCAAAATTTCCCGTAACAGTAGCAAAGATGATGACCCAGAAAATAAGAAGCATCTGGTATCTGCGAAAATGCAGAAATAACAATTGCACCGGTAGAAAAAAATATATGCTTCTCAGTGCTTTACGCATAGCAACCTTGCAGTTTTGATACTTTAAACTACAATTTTTTCTGCTAATACCTTGCTAATTTATTCGCAGTTAACTATTGAGTATATATTGTACAGGCTACTCAGAGTTGCTTATGCCTTTACTTTACTTATGAGGTATAGATTTACTATCAGTGATATCAGTAAGAACATGGCTACCAATTGATGCAATTCTGCCAGCAATTCAAATGAACCGAATTGGCCGAATACTATTTTAGGCGCACTGATCACAGTTACTATACCTAACATTACTTGAACTATCACTAATATCAAGGGCCATCTCGATGCCTTTTGAAATAGTATTGCTTGTTGTTCTTTAGCATGTTTATTGGCAGATACAAACCAAATACCCAGTACTATCAATAATAAATAAGCCATTGCTCTGTGTACAAAATGTACATTGATGGGGTGATTGATAAAACTGTTAGAGAACATTCCGTCGGGCAACCACATTCCATTGATCGTTGGCCAGGTAGCTGCTACCATGGCAGCTTTCAGTCCGGCCATAAAAGCGCCATATATCAGTTGTAAGGTTAGTAAGCTTATTACTACTATGGTCATAGTGTGCAGCTTTTTATTGCTAGTCCTTTCCTCTTGAGGTATTAATAATTGTAGTGCAAACCATAATGTATAACATAACAATCCCATTGCAGCTATAAAGTGTATGGCGAGTTTTATATGGTTTACAAACAAAGAAGTATCATTCAGACCACTCTTTACCATTTTCCATCCGATTAGTCCCTGCAATCCCCCTAATAAAAAAAGGATGATAAAGGGTACGATCATTTCTTTATCGAAATATCGTTTGAACAAAAAGTAGACGAATCCCACTGCAAAAACTACTCCCAGCATTCTGGCCCATAGTCTGTGAAACCATTCCCAGAAAAAAAGAAATTTAAAATCACTCAGTGCAAAATGACTGTTCAGGTACTTGAATTGTGCTATTTGCTTGTATTTATCAAAAGCTTCATTCCATTGTCCCTCATTCATAGGTGGTAATGCCCCCATGATGGGTTTCCACTCAGTAATCGATAAACCTGAACCGGTGAGTCTGGTAATACCCCCCAATAGTACTTGTATCACTATGATGAAAACTCCCGCTAACAACCAATAAGCTACAGCCTTACGCTTTTGTACATCTTCCACTATTGTTATTTTTACTCTGCAAAAGTAGTACTTGCAAATTTTTCTAGGTTTTTTATCCTTATTACTACTTTCTTTACTAGATATTAAATTATGTCAGCTTGTTTAAAACATTGTATTAAACCATATTAGCACAAAATTTATTTGTGCCTTTTAGGTTTTTCAATTGATTATGTATATAT
>Ga0194037_1001034_pt1 | contig 20836 bp, 11 predicted proteins | sample JunL306m_MetaG_FD_148653 | JGI IMG/M metagenome (GOLD analysis project Ga0194037, IMG submission 148653) | Anoxic zone freshwater microbial communities from boreal shield lake in IISD Experimental Lakes Area, Ontario, Canada - Jun2016-L304-6m | ecosystem: Environmental > Aquatic > Freshwater >...
ATATCACCGTCGGTCGCATCGCCATGACCGATCGCCTTCCAGCAGCGCCGGGAGAGCAACTGGCGCGGCTGCCGGATGCGGGCTCGATGGCGCTTGCCCTGCTCGGCCCTCCCGCAGAGGTCTTCACCGAGTCGCTCGCCATCACGCGGGCCATCCACGACCGCTACCACCCGCGGCTGCGCAACCCGTATAACGAGATCGAGTGCAGCGACCACTACGCGCGGGCCATAGCCAGCTACGGCACATTTCTCGCCGCGTGCGGATTCGAATACGACGGACCAAAAGGCCACATCGGCTTCGCGCCGCGCCTCACGCCGGAAGATTTCCGCGCGCCCTTCGTGGCCGCCGAGGGCTGGGGGACCTACTGGCAAAAGCGCGGCTCAAAGAACGCCGAATTCGGGATTCAACTGCGCTGGGGCCAATTGCGGTTGAAAACGATCTCCCTTGAACTCGCCGAGGGTCTGAGTGGTTCGACCGCGAAAGTGATGCTGGGCCGGAAACCTATCCGCGCTGAGTTGAAAGTTGCGGACAGACGCGCGCTGATCACCTTCGCGGAGGAAATTCAGCTTACGACCGAAAACAAACTGCACATCACCATCAACTGAACCCCTCAGACCTGGGTTGCTACGATAGTGACTATCATCGCACCCCGACTCTGGATGGGCTCGCGGCTCGGATGGCCATCATCGTTTCTTTTGCCCGCGCGGGCGCGTGGCAAGAAGATGCTGGAATTTGGCAGGAAATTCATAGTGGCCGCCCGGTGGTGTGCTAGTGTTCATTGTTCAAATCAACTCCAAACAACCAATCATTTCCAACCCATTTCCATGAAAACCAAATCCTCATCCACCCGTCTCCCCCTCCTGATCTGCGCCTGCTTAGCCTCGATGGCCGCAGCGGCCACGGCGGAGAGTGTGACCAACGGCGGTTTTTCCAGTGGCCTGTCCAGTTGGACAACGACCACCTGGACAGGCTCTCCCACGTTCGGGATCAACGCCAATGGCCCGACCGACACATCGGGGGCTTCCGGCAACTATGCGTTTGTCGGCGGCGATGGCATTGGTCTGCTGGCGCAGAACTTGAGCCTCACCAGCGGCCAGAACTATCGGTTGACCTTTTTGGCCGGCGGCAGCGCGGTCGGAGGGCCGACCAGCCTCCTGTCCCTGCGCCAGGAGGCGTTGGGCAATTACAACAGCGCAAGTTTGGTTTTCAATCCGTCCACGGCGGGTTTCCAGACCTACACGGTGGATTTCACCGCAGGCGAGAACACCATCGGGCTGTGGTTGCGCAATGATGGAGCGAACTTCACGGCCTGGGACAACGTCTCGGTCACCGCGATCACCAACGTGGAGAAGGCTTTGGATTTCTCCGCGCCCAGCGGATATAGTTTAGTTACCTCGAGCCTGAGCGGCCCGGGGGCCGTCACGGTCGCGGGAACGGGCAACCTGACCTTGTCGGGCGACAGCACCTACACCGGGGGCACGGTGGTCAACATAGCTGCTGCCAACGCCGTCTATGCGACAACGAGCACCGGTGCCCTGGGCGCGACCAACAGTGCGATCACGGTCAGCAGCGGGAAGTTGGACGTGCGGACGACGATCACCCGCGAGGGCGCGGGCACGATCACCATCGGCGGGGACAACGCGAGGATTTACAGCGGCGATGCGACGGGGGCTTTCATCAACAACGGATCGGCCGTGCAGTTTCAGGGAGGCAGCTTGGAGTTGCCCCTATCCGGCAGCGGCGGGCTGGAGGTGGGCGGCGGCGGCCTGATCAACAGTACCAACAGCTACACGGGAGCGACCGTCATCTCGAACACCACCGGATGGTATGGCACGAACACGTTCTATGTCAGCAACGCGAACGCCCTGGGTGATGCGGCTGGGGATCTGACGATCTCGGGTGGGACCATCAGCCTCAACAGCAACACCATCACGCGCACCGGCAATCTCACCATCTCCGGCGGCCATGTTCATACGGGAACGCTCAGCAAGCCCAGCGGTGCCTATGACATCCAAGGCGGGCAGATCGACGCTGTCCTGGCCGGGGCCGCGGGCTTGACCAAGAGCGGGGCGGGGACGGCCACCTTGTGGGGACCCAACACCTACGCCGGCGCCACCTTGGTGAACGCAGGCACTTTGGTGGCCGGCAACGCTTCCTCCCTGGGCTCGACGAATGCGGCCGTCACGGTCAACAGCGGCACGCTGGATGTGCGGACGACCATCACGCGAGGCGGTGCGGGCACCATCACCATCGGCGGGGAGAGCGCTTCGATTTTGAGTGGGGATGCGACGGGGTCTCTCGTCAACGACGGGTCGGCGGTGCAGTTCCTGGGCGGGTATTGGGATTTGCCGCTGTCGGGCAGCGGGGGTTTGAATGTGGCCGGCGGGGGGCAGATCAACAGTTCCAACAGCTACACCGGTGCGACGGTCATTTCGAACACCACCGGGTGGTTGGGTACGGATAGTTTGTATTTGGTCAGCGCCTCCGCGCTGGGGGCGGGCTCGGGGGATTTGACCTTCTCCGGAGGAGTTACCCGGTTTCAGTCCAACACGGTGACGCGCAGCGGCAACGTGACGATCAGCGGGGGGACGCTGGTCTCGGGCACTTTGGACAAGACCGGCGGGGTTTTTGATCTTCAAGGCGGGTCGGCCGGCGTGACGCTGGCCGGCACGGCGGGCCTGACCAAGAGCGGGACCGGCACGAGTTTCCTTTACGTGGCCAACAGTTACACGGGTGCCACGACCATCACCGGGGGGACGCTGGTCACCGACGGGGCTGGGCAACTGCCCGCAGGGACGACGGTGGCCATTTCCAATGGGGCGACGTGGCAGATGACCGCGTCCTATTCGGCCAACGGCGACACCCGCACGATTGGCGGGCTGACCGGGCAGGGCACGGTGCAGACGACCGCCAGCGGCTTCACCCACAATCTCACGGTCAACCAGGCCAGCGGCACCGACACTTTCAGCGGGGTGATTGCCGGTTCGGGAGCTCTGACCAAGGACGGCGGCGGGACTCTCGTGTTAGGTGGAAGCAATAGCTACACCGGCAACACAACGGTCACTTTGGGCACGCTGGTGGTGAACAACAACTCCGCCACCACCTTCGCCAACACCTCGACGCTCAGCATCGCCTCAGGTGCCGTGCTCAACCTGCCGAACGCGGCGACCAGCATCGTAGGAACCCTGGTGCTTGGTACCACGACCCACACCAGCGGTATCTTTGATTCATCCACCCCCGGCGGCTACATCACCGGCTCTGGGAAAATCCAGGTTGGCGCGGCTGCCGGTTTCTCCAGTTGGATTACCGGAACCTTCGCCAACGGCGCGGTGCCCTCGGGCAAACAAGGCCCCAATGACGACCCGGACAACGACGGCATCCGCAACCTGGTGGAATACGCCGTGCTCGGCCAGGATCCCACGGTGTCCAACCCTGCCATCGGCAGCTTCACCGGCAACGTCCTCAGCTACACCAAGCGCGCGGGAACCAGCGGTCTCACCTACGCCATCGAGGAATCCACCGACCTCGGCGTCACCAACAACTGGACGGAAGTCACCGGCGGTTCGTATGTGAACAATGCGACCACCATCTCCTATACGCTCACCCCGGGCACCCATGCGAAAAACTTCTTCCGCCTCAATGTGAAGTCGAACTGAGACTGATCCCTACTCTAACACAATCAAACATCGTTCTGAATCCTGTAGCGCAAGTGGGCACATGTCCGGCGGCGAACGCACCGCAGCAGCGGATGGTCGTGGAGTGATCCAATGCTCGCCTGTTCCGCCCTTGCCAAAAGTGCGGGTCCGCTTCACAACCCAAACCGTTTCAGAAATACGATGAAAGATTCTTTTTGGGATGTCGGGCCTGCGACGGTCGATTCGTCGGTGCTTTTCCGTGGATCGTTCTCCCTGGAGCGGGGCGGGTGCGTGGAATTCCGCGTCACCGGAGCCTCGTGGTATCAGGCATGGCTCGACGGGGGATGGTTGCTCGAGGGGCCTGTCCGATACGCCCCGGACTTTCCAGAATACCAGTCCGTCATGGTGGAACTGGGTGCGGGTGCGCACGTGATCGCTTTCCACGCCCAGCACGACGGTGTGGAGACGCGCATCCTCAAGGCCCTGCCGCCGTTTGTCTGGTGCGGGATTCTGGTGGACGGGGAGGATGCGACTCCCGAGTGGAAAACCCTGGGGCTTTCCGCGGTCAACAACGACCCGGACCGCCCCCGCACATGGGATGAAATGGGGAGTGATGCGCAGCTTTCCGCAAAACGCCGCATCAACCCGCAGCTTGGCTGGAGCGAGTTCCGTGATACGCGCCGCGAGCCGGCCGGCTGGCGGCTCCCCGGGTTCGATGACTCATCCTGGTCGCGGCCCCTCCGCGATGTGTGTGATTTGCCCGAGCCATCCATGGCGGACCTGGCCCCGGTGCGGATGATCCCTCACGCGCTGGTGCCGGTGGACGAAGGGCCGCTGGCCAACACATTTGGCTATCCATCCGACGATCCGCCCCACGGTTTCTTCACACGCGACCGGGTGTGTCGCGACCTCCCGCCCAAGGGTTTGTGGCGACGTTACGATCTCGGACGCGTGAGGCTCGGCCGGCCTTCCCTTACGCTGGACGTGCCGGAGGGAACGATCGTCGAGATCGCCTGCGCCGAGGCTTTGACCGAGGGCCGTGTCGCACCCTACATCAACTTCTCGCTCGGGACGTCCTGCAACATGGACCGCTTCATCGCGCGGGGCGGGCAGCAGACATTTGCCCCGCTCGTGCCGAAAGGCGGGCGCTTCGTCGAGGTGCATGTGGTCAACGCCCGCGACGGCGTGAGCTTCATCCGTGAGGAGTATCTGGAGCGTTGCTACCACGCGCCGACGGAGGCCGCATTTTCCTGCGGCGACCCGCTGCTCGAAAAGATCTGGTTCACGGGCGTCGAGACTTACCGCGCCTGCGCGGAGGACGGCGTGACCGACAACCCGACGCGCGAACGCGGCGAGTGGGTGGGCGACGCCGTCGTTGCGGTGGAGACCGCGTCGGTCGCATTCCATGATTTGCGGGTGTGCTCCCGGGCATTGCTCCATGCGGCACAGTGCGCACGGGAAGACGGACTCGTGGCCGCCATGTCGCCGGGCGGCTGCTGTCACATGACGACCTATGCTTTTCTCTGGGCCGTGGCGGCGGTGAATTACCACCGTCACACCGGGGACCGCGCCTTCCTCGAAGCGATGTGGCCGGCCGCCCTGCGCAATATGGCCGCCGCCGGAAAATTCGACGGGCCGGACGGCTTGCGCAATGAGGCCGGTCAAATCTTTGTCGATTGGGGCTACAGCCCGGGCGAACCGGCCGACACCGCGGCGAATCTTTTTTACCTGATGGCGCTGCGGGCGATGTCCGACTGGGCGGCGGTGCTGGGAAATGATGGGGCATGTTTCATCCGCCGCGGAGAAGAATTGTCCGCCTTGCTCGCGGGGCGTCTCCGCTCCCGGCGCGAGGTCGGCGGATGGGAGGCGGTCGGGTATCACTGCGCCGCGCTCGGCTTGCGGCTCGGGTTGATACCGGAGGAAGATGACAGCCTCGATTTCCTTGCCTCCCATCTGCTGCGCTGCTTTCCCAATGATCCGGCGGCCCCCCGCAACGACGACCCGTTCACGGTCAATGCCCGCGTCATCACGCCTTACTTCGCGCATTACGTCATGCCGCTCTTCATCGAGCGGGGCCGGATGGATTTCGTCCTCGACCAATACCGCACGTGCTGGGGTTGGATGCTCGAGGGCGGACGCACCACCTGGCTCGAACTCTTTGAAACCCGTATGAGCCATTGCCACCAATGGAGCGGCTGCCCGACATGGCAGTTGTCGCGCTATGTGCTCGGACTGCATCCCCGGCTCGACCTCGGCCCGGATACGTTCGACTTCCGGCTCGAACCCGGATCACTGCGCCAGGCCAGTGGCCGCCTGCCCCACCCGGCGGGCGGCTGGATCGAGATCGAATGGCAACGCACGGGGGAAAGCCTGGACTATTCCTGCACGCCGGATTCCGCGCTGCAAATCATCCGCCACGGACAGGCGCCCATCCGGATCGAAGCCGGCCGCAGGTCCGACTGGAGGGTCAACACTCCATGATGCGGGGCGCGGCGATCACCTTGGTCTGATAAGCGTCGGCCAGATCTTTTCGATCCTTGGCAAGGATGTGCTGATATTTGGCAGGAACGTCCGCGATTTCCCGGCAGGCATCAACTAGCCTGCCACAGTGTTCGTTTCGCTGTTGGTGGGATGTGACACGGTAAATCGGTAGAAAACAGCATGAATCCCTACAAGAATATGAAATCCAAAACAATCTTCTCCCTGCTCTGCGCACTCGGTATGCTTGCCCTCGCTGGCCAGGCAAATGCCGCGTTGATCGTGACCAATGGCAACTTTCAAAACCTAGCCGGTCTGGCTGTTACAGGCGGCGGTTGGTATGGCGGCGTCCCCACTGGGTGGAGCGGCTTAAGCTATCCTGGCTACGAGATCTTGGACGCCGGTAGTGGTAACTACATCGCCAACTTACAACAACTGGCCAGTACTTCCCAATATCTCTCTCAAAGCGTTGGAACTACGGACCTCACTGGAAACGTCACCCTGACGTTCGATCTGCCGGGCACTTTGGGCACCACTTACACGGTCGGGGTAGTAATCGCCAGGGGGCCCATCGGAAACAACGATGTCCTTATCTACGCCCCCTTCACCAACGTGACGGGCACCCAGACGCTCACGGCGACAAATGTCGCTTCTGGAACTCCGCTCTCGGTCGGTTTCTTTTACCTTAGCTACGTCCACGCGCCAGCCTTGGACAATGTCTCGATATCACAAATTCCCGAGCCCAGCTCGGTGGCTCTGCTTGGAGTCGGGTTGGCGTCCATGGCGTTCCTGCGCCGTCGCCGGAGATAAGTTTGAAGCCGGGTCGGAAAGCCCCTCTGCATTTTCAGGAGTTTGGGGTTGAGATGCCGGATCACCCCAGATGGGATGGGTGACAGGCCTCCTCACATTTATCTATCGCAATGTTTTCACCAAAACCATGTTTTTGCGTTCGGAGGCCGTCGCTGTCGGGAATCTTCGGCGGCGGCAGGAAGGGATTTACACTCACGGAGCTTCTGGTCGTGATGGCAATCATCCTGGTGCTCGCGGCACTGGGCTTTACCGGCACGAAAGCGTTTCTCCAGCGCGCCCGCTCGGCCCGTGGAATCTCGAACCTCCGCCAGATCGGCGCGTTGGCTTTGAGCTACGCAGCGGACAACAACTTCCAACTGCCGGTGCAAATCGATGACTGGGGAAACTATAGCGCCCCTCCCACAACGAGATTCTTCCAAAACATCCTCCGGATGAATGCCGATCTCCCAACCGTCGGCAAGGATCTCTACACGTCGCCGTGGCTGCCGGAATTATTCTACGACCCGACGATCAAGAAGGGACGCCAGCATCCTTGGGGATGCTTCGGAGTGAATGATGCGATCATCGTGAATGCCTGGACATGCAATGTGAAATACGGACAGCGCAACGGGATTCCCCTTAGCCGCATCAACAGCCCAGAGCGCAAGGTGATCGTCTGCAGTGCGAAATCACCCGGCCCCTCGCCGTGGTTTCAGAGCTCTTGGTATTTTTCCGGTGATGTTTGGGTAGACCAGGGAAGCACAAGCACCACACCCAACGGTCTGCCCGACCCCCGCCACGGAGGCCGGACGGCTTCGCTTTTTGCGGACGGTCATATTGAGCTGCTCGATACCAATTCGATGTCCAAAGCGGACCGGCAGAAGTACTTTTTACTCGACCCCTGACTTCCGCGTTTGTATCCATGCTTCGACAGTTCCGATTAGCGCCCGAGCCGTGGCTCCAGCCTGCTCGGTGCCTGTGATTGTCTCCCAATGCGCATGGCCAAGCCCCCAAAATTTGAACGCGAGTTTGCCTTTCTGGACGGGGATTTTCCGCTGGATGTTGCGACTTGGGAAAACCACCCGGACTACCCGCTCCACACCCACGATTTCACGGTGATCGTGATCGTGGTACACGGCTCCGGGATCAACGTCGTGGGCAAGGAGGAATTTCCGGTCAAGGCGGGCGAGGTCTTTGTCCTGCATGGCACCCGCCCCCATGGTTACCGGGCCACGAAGGATCTGTCGGTGATCAACGTGGTTTACGACCGCACGCTGCTGAACCAAGTGTGCTTCGATGTGGCCGGGCTGCCGGGATACCAGGCGCTCTTCGTGGTCGAGCCGGTCCTGCGCCTGGCGGAGGGGGAGATTCACCGGCACATGCACCTTGATGTGGAAGAGCTGGCCAAGGTGCGGGGACTGGCCAATGAGCTCGAAAGGGAGTTGCATGCCGGCATGCCGCGCCGCGCCGCCGTCAAGTTCAGCGACCGCCACCGGATGAAGACCGAAAACAGCGCCATGAGCAGCGGCGAACCCGGGTACCGGTTCATTGCGATGGCACATTTCATGACGCTCGTCGGCATGCTCTCGCGGCTTTATGGCACCCAACCCGCCCGGGAGTCGGAAAAGATCATGAAGATCGGCCGGGCGATCAGCCATATGGAAAGACACTTCGAGGAAGAGATCGACTTATCCGTCCTCGCCCAAATGGTCGGGATGTCGGATCGCAATTTTTACCGCTTCTTCGGTAAGGTGACGAACGAAAGTCCATACTCCTACCTGCAACGGCTCAGGATCACGAAGGCCGCGAAACTCCTTCAGACGACGGATAAGAATGTGACGGAAGTGGCATTCCAATGCGGGTTCAACGACAGCAGCTACTTCGCGCGGCAGTTCCGCCGCGTCCTTGGCGTTTCCCCGCGCGAGTTTCAGGCCGGTGCGAAGCCTGCAACGCCCCATGACCGGGCGGCGCGAAATTCCGTCCGCGCCGGCACCGCCTCGAAACCGGGCAGACGCCCCGCCCGCTTGAAGAACGGGCACTGACCCGCGCGCATTCGACCACGGCAGGATCATGCTCAATTTTGGCAGGATCGTCGGCGACAAAATTTCCGCAGCCGATTAGGCTCATTCAAGTCGGACCGGTTCAAGCGGTCTACCACCCCCAAGTGTCAGCCCTGATTCCGCACGATATGAACGATCCACTTTCCAAACCGTCAGCCCCCGGGGCATTCCAACCCGTCACGGTGGCCGCCTATTACTTCGGCAACTACCATCCCGGCGACCCCCGCAACGAGAAGATGAAGCGGAAGGGCTGGACCGAATGGGAATTGATGAAGCAGGCCAAACCGCGCTTTCCCGGTCACCAGCAGCCGAAGGTGCCGGCGTGGGGCTACCAGGACGAGTCGGACCCGGCGGTGATGGAGCAGAAAATCGCCGCCGCCGCCGACCACGGGGTCGATGTCTTCATCTTCGACTGGTATCACTACAATGACGGGCCGTTTCTGGATCGGACCATCGACCCCGCATTTTTCCAGGCGGGAAACAATGACTGCATCAAGTTCGCGCTCATGTGGGCCAACCATGACTGGCAGGAGATCCAGCCGGCGCGCCGCGGCGTTGCTCCCAAGCTTCTCTTCCCCGGTGCGGTTGACGCGGTAGGCTTTGCGCACATCTGCGACACGGTGGTGGACAAATACTTCTCCCATCCCTCCTACTGGACGATCGAGGGCCGTCCCTATTTCTCCGTCTATGACCTGGGCAAGCTGCTGGAGAGTTTCGATTCGCTGAGCGCTGCGCGCAAGGGTCTCGACGCGTTCCGTGCCAAGACGCAGGCGGCCGGTTTTCCCGACTTGCACCTCAACGCCGTGGTCTGGGGGGAACCGGTCATGCCGTGGCAAAAAACCCCGGCCGACCCGGCGAAGCTGGTGCAGGACTTGGGCTTCGACTCGGTGACATCCTACGTGTGGTTTCACCACGTGCCTCTGCCCGAGATGGCTACGGATTACAACGACGTGCGCGACCGGTATTTCGACTACTGGAAAACAGCGAAAAAACAATTTGCGCTTCCTTACTATCCCAACGTGACGATGGGCTGGGACTCGAGCCCGCGAGCGCACCAGAACGATGAATTCGGCAATTTCGGCTACCCATTCACCCACACGATCAGTGGCAACACGCCGGAGCGGTTCCGCGAGGCGCTGGCGTTGACCAAGGCACGTCTGGAAGGCATGCCGGCCGGAGACAGGATCCTCAACATCAACAGTTGGAACGAGTGGACCGAGGGCAGCTACCTCGAGCCGGATATGATCAACGGCATGAAATACCTCGAGGCCATCCGCAAGGTTTTTCGCCCGCTGTCCGGGGCGGCGCCCCGCAGCGCACTCTCATTGGCCACGCCCTGAGCATCCATGTTTCCTACACACACTATGACCATCCATGTTCCCTCCGTTTCGCGGTCCGGTTACAAGCGCCCAAATTTTCAGACCTTGCGGCATTTTTCGACCTGCATCACCTTCTCGCTTCTGATCATGAGCGCTTCCAGCGGAGACGCCGCCGATACGGCTGCGACCGCGCCGAAAGCTTCGTCCTCCTCCGCTTGGGGGAGGATCGATGAGGGTTTCAAGAACCCTCCCAACGAATACCGGCTGCTTCAATACAGCCGGCATGATGGCGCGCTGCTTCCTCTCGACAAGATGCGCGAATACGGGATCGGGGGAGTCATGTTGTTCATGCAGTCCGACGGCTATCTCCGGAGCGACGCCGCATGGGAAAATGTGAAGAACAACATCCGCCAGATCAAGGCGGCCGGCATGCAACTCTGGATGGCCGACGACAACGGCTACCCGAGCCCGATGGCCGGCGGCCTGGTTGTCGCGGCGGACCCGGCCTTCGAGGTGCGCTGTCTCACGCCGGTGAAAAAGGAGGGCGAGGGCGCTCAGGAAATTCGCCTGGATCTGCCCAAGAAGGCGGAGGCCTTCGTGGCCGCCATGCTCTATCCGGTGAAAGACGGGCAACCCGTCCTCGCCGGGGGAAAAGCTGTGCCGTTTGAAAAGGACCACGTGATCGCGACCGGCCTCGAGGGACCCTGGGTGCTTTATGGTTTTGCACGGGAGGTGAACCACGAGGGGACCCAGGCCATGCAGACGTCCAGCGGGTTCCAGACCAGCGGGCGCTTCCCGAACCTGCTCAACACCGCGGCCATGGAAAAATTCGTCGACCTGACGCATGCCGAATACGAGCGGCGTCTCGGCCCGCTGGCCGGCCAGATCGATGTCTTCTACAGCAACGAGCCCAACCTCATGTCGCTCTGGTTCGAATTCCCGGCGGGCAGCCAGCGGCCGGGCGGGGTTGTCTTTGTCCCGTGGGATGGAGACCTGCCCCGGCGGTTCAAGGATGCCCATGGCTACGAACTCATGCCGCGGCTGCCCGCGCTTTTTGGCGGCAATTCCGACGAGGACAAACTGGTGCGGCTCCACTTTTACCAGACCGTCGCGGCCACCCTCGCGGAAAATTTTTCCGGGCGCATCGCCCGCTGGGCAGGAGATCGCGGCGTTCGCTTCAGCGGGCATCCGCTCATGGAGGAAAGCATGATCCACCACGTCATCAACGAGGGCGATTTCTTCGAGTTTGTCGGGAGGATGCAGATTCCTGCCTGCGACTTCGGGATGCCGGAACGCGGCGCGGCCGGAAACTACTGGATGCCGAAACTCTTGAGTTCGGTCGCGCGGCTGCACGGACAAAAAACCGTGGCCGGGCTGCTTGACCCGATGATTTTTCGCAAGACGCCCGACCTCACTCCTCCGACAGGCGAAATGCGTCGGCACATCAACACGGCATTCCTGGCCGGAGTGAACCAAATCTCCACCTACACCTTCTGGAATGAATACAAGGCGGACGATTACCGGCAATTCAACGAATACCTGGGGCGGCTGTCGCTCGTCCTGCGGGGTGCGGAGGCCGCGTCTCCCGTCGCCATGTATTACCCGATCGAGACGTTCCAGGCCGGGTTTACGCCTTCCCCTTCCACCTGGGATATGCAGCTCTGGCCCGACTCATGGAAGCGTCTTGGCGGGCTGATCAATGTTCAGGACGCCATCAGCAAATCGCTCGTGGATCATGGCTATAATTTCAGCTGGCTCAACAGCAAGGCGATCGAGTCTGCGACCATCCGCAGCGGACGCTTGGTTATCGGCCCGCATGAATACACCGAACTCATCATGCCCGCAGTCGAGGTGCTGCCCCTCGCCGTGGCGAACAAACTGGCGGAGTGGCAAAAGGCCGAGGGCAAAGTGCTCTGGGTCAATTCGCTGCCGCACCTCGGTAACGCACCGGACGAGCACGAGGCCGTGCGCCAAGCTTTCGCCTCTGCTGCGACGATTACCCCCGCCGAGGTGATCGGCAAACTCGGGCCCGCCGCCCCGGATGGATTCCGGCTCCGGGTGGACAAGGCCGGACAAGACCTCTTCATCGGCCGCTTCACCCGCGACGGGCACCGCCTGAACTACGTCATCAACAACAGCGCCGCCAAGGCCAGCCTCCCGTTCAGCCTCGAAGGTGCCGGGGCCAATATGGTCCAAATTTACAACCCGGCGGACGGTTCGATCACGGAGCGCCAACTGCCGGCCACTCTCGAGATCGAGCCGTCAGCATCCCTCTTTGTCGTCGAGAAGTGAAAGATCCCACACAGCCCCCGTCCGTAGCCGCCCCTGCGCGTGTTCCGCTCTCCCGCAAGCTGCTTTGGGGCGCGGGCGGGGCGGCGGATTACGTTCTCTATAACGGCCTGAACAACCTGATCCTGCCGATTTTCAACGTCGGACTCGGGATCGATGCGGTGAAGCTCGGCTTCGCCATCGGCCTGCCGCGCATCCTCGATGCGATCACCGACCCGCTGGTGGGAAATTTCTCCGACAACCTGCGCACGCGCTGGGGCCGGCGACGCCCGCTCATCCTAGGCGGGGTCATCTGCGCCGCCGTCTTCCTCGGCTTGCTTTTCATGCCGCCGCGCTCGCTCGGCGAGGCCGGGTTGTTCTGGTGGTTTCTCGGTATTTGCTCCCTTTTCTATGTGGCCTACGCCATTTTCGTTATCCCGTATTCGGCCCTCGGGCTGGAGATCACCGACGATTACAACGAGCGGACGCGCGTTCTCGCCTGGCGGCCGTATCTCGGCCTGGCCATCGGCTTGGCCATGCCCTGGGCTTACAAGCTTTGCTTCATCATCGGGCCAACCGAGGCCGAAGGTGCGCGCACCGTCGGCTGGATCATGGCCGGCACGGCGGTGGCGTTCGGCTTGCTCCCTGCCTTGTTCGTGCCCGAGCGTCCGGCTCCCGGGGTGGATGAAAAGCCGCTGCCGCTGTTCCGCTCCCTGGGTGCCACCTTTCGCAACCGCGCCTTTCTGGCCCTGACCGGCAGCACCCTTTGCATTCTCCTCTGCATGTTTCTCGCCATGCCCTTGGGCACCTACCTGAACCTCTTTTATATCTTCGGGGGGGCCAAGGACGCGGCCGCCACCATCACCGGCGTGGCCGGCATGGTCATGCTGGCCGCCGGTTTCCTCGGGATTCCTTTCAGTGCCTGGCTCTCCGCCCGTCTCGGCAAGCGCCATTCCATGCTGTGGTTGCTTGGCGTCTGCGTTGTCTCCGCCAGCTCGACCTGGTGGCTTTTCACCCCGGCCCATCCATGGCTCTCGCTCGTTCCCTCGTTCGCCATCGGGTTCTGTCTCAACGGTTGTTTTCTCATTGGTGTTTCCATGCTCGGAGACGTCTGCGACGAGGACGAATTGATGACCGGACGCCGGCGCGAGGGGATCTACAGCGCGTCGCTTGAGTTTGGCAAAAAGGCGGCCATTGCCGTCGCCACGCTGCTGACCGGCTACACCCTGGCCTTCACCGGGTTCGACCAGAAACTGGCGGTGCAGACCGACCAGACGCTCGTCGCCCTGCGCGGCGGATACGTTGTGCTGATGGTGGGCACGCTCCTGTTGTCAGCCGTCTGCATTTGTTTTTATCCGCTTAGCCATGCTCGCGTGAGCGAGGTCCGCCGCCGGCTCGAGTCACGGAGGGGACCGGTCCGGGAGGAGCGGTGATCTGCCGCGGCGAAGACGGACCGCAACTGGACTGGTGGCAGTTCGAGTAGTCACGCCAGCCTCGGTATTCCTATGAAACTAAAACCTGACCTCCACCTCTTCGCCGTTCTCGCAAGCCTCGCTTGCGCGTCCACCCAGCACGGCGGCGAGTTCCACCAGGGTTTTGGCATACAAGCGAGCACGGGAGGGGACTCATGGGAGGTTCAAGGTGCATGGTTCGATCATCCAGTTGTTCATCAGGCGCGCGGGGAGTTGCCGGGAATGCGGCCGGGTTGACTGTTTCGCCGGGGTCGCGCCCGAGGTCGAAGAGTTCGTAGTGGCGACCTATCGCGCTTTGCTGCTCGTTCGCGTTCACCATGGCAATATCTTCACGCCAAAGCCTTCGATCTTTTCGGGTGCGCCGCGGGCGAGTTGAAACTGCGCCGCCGTTGCGCGCGTGTTCACCACAACGCAGCCGGCGGGTTTGCCCTCGCTGGTCACGCGCGGCGCGATGATCACGCCGGCGTCCGCCGAAGCTTGAGTTTCCGGCGCCACATTTTTGAGGAAGTCGCGCAGCCACCTGTCTTCCGGCTGGGTCCCAAGCAGAATGACTCGCCCCTTGCCGATGGGACATTCCACGATTGCAGCATAACCATCCAGGGGACCGCCGGAATACCTGGCGAGAACGCGCTGCGCTGCGCTCGTTTCATAGGCATCGCACCACCACTGACAGGTCACGGTTTCTTTTTCCGTCGCCAAACGGGTCACGCCTCCGGGCGGCGAGCGATGGCGGACATGAATGCCCAGCCACTTCTCGAAATCCGCGCCGTAGCAGGCATCGCGGTGCGCCGTCGCCTCGGTCGTGCGGCACGCGGAAAGCGGCCCCAGGACCCAGGTGCCGCCCTGTTCGACATAACTCTTCATCGACTTTAGCGTCGCTGCGTCAAGTGCCGGAAAATACGGCGAGAAAATCGTTTGGTATCCGTCCAGCGACGCGCCGGGCATGATGACATCGCGGGAGATACCGCACTCCGCAAGCATCCGGTGAAACGCGGCGATGGCCGCATCGTAGCTGAAGCCGGCGGCGATGGGACTCGCGTTAAACTGCCATTGCGAGGGGAGGCCGTAGGTGAGCGCCACCTTGGCCGGAGCGGGTTTGGTGGCGCGCAGCCAGGCGGCATTTGTTTTCAGTTCGGCGGCGACGCGGCGGATTTCCGGCGTATTGGCGCATTCATCGCCCCAGGGATAAAGCAGGCTTCCATGCTCCAGTTCCTGTCCGGCCCAATGCGCGCGCCAGAGCCAGAAACTTACTGCGTCGCCACCAAGCGCATAGGCGAGCCACATTTTGGCGCGCAGCGCACCGGGGAAATTTGCCCATTCGCTTGCGTTGTCCACCGCCGTCCCCGCGCTATGAGTCACGGCGGTTTCCGCGAGCCAGAACGGTTTCTTGAGCGGACGCATCCAGTCGGCCTCGAACGCGTAGCGCAACAGATCATTCGGCCCGGCATAACTGTCCGTGCCGACGAGATCGAGGTCGCGATACAAGTCGGCGTAATCAATCTGTTGGTATGCGGGATTATGACCGTTCGTGGTCAGGCCCTTTTTCGTGTGCCGCCGCAGTGCTTTGGTCTGGGCGTCACAGAAGGCCACATAGCTGTCGCTCATGAAATGCCGGTAGGCGGCGACGAGGGAAGGATGATGCCCGGCACCGACACGCTGCGGATTGGGCAGTGGCACTTGATCGAACGATTGGTATTCCTGGCTCCAAAGCACGGTGAGCCATGCGGCATTGAGGTTTTCAATCGTGCCAAAATGATTCTTCAACCAAACCCGAAACGCCTTTTCACAGTTCGCGCAGTAACAATCCTCCCACAATTCATTGTCGATCTGCCACGCGATCACGCCGGGTTCACTGCCAAACTCCCCGCTCATTTTATCCGCGATCCGCACCGCGTAAGAAAGATACGCCGGTGAATTGGGGCAATACTGCCGCCGGCCGCCGTGCCCGATGGTCTGGCCGAAAGCGTTCACGCGGAGAATGTCCGGATGCGCCGCGCTCAACCAAACCGGCGGCGTGGCCGTGGGCGTGCACAACTGGACCGCAATACCCGCGTCCGAAAACCGTTTCACCGCCGCATGAAGCCAGGAAAAGTTGAACTCCCCGTCCTTCTTCTCCATGCGCGACCACGCGAACTCACCAAAGCGCACGAGGTTCACTCCCACCTCACGCATCAGGGGGATGTCCTCGGCCATCTGATCGCCCGCTACTTCGGGGTAATACGACACCCCCACATAGGGTGGCTCGGGTTGAGCGGACGCAGCACGAACAATTGTGGGTGTGAGTAGGAGAGCAGATAAGATCAAGGTTTTCATGAGCATCATAAGTATCGAGAGAGCCAGTGCTTCAGCGAAGATCCAAGGTGCATGGTTCGATCGTCCAGTCGTTCATCAGGCGCGCGGAGTTGCCCGGGCGCCAGCCGAAGAGAACCTTCGCGGGACCGGTCTTTTTTGCCGTGTCCCAGCGAATGTCCACCGAGCCATCGGGGAGGTTTTCTGCCTGCACCCATTCCGTGCCTTCGATGACCAGGGCGCTTGAGCCGAGCGGGTTGTTCCTTTCCCCTCGCAGCCGGATCTTTCGGGAGCCGGTCCCTTCCAGCCGGGCGAGTGCGGCAACGTCGCTCTCATCCAGGCTGATCGAGGCGGGGCGCCCCGGCTTTTGGTTGCGGGGCTGGACGGGGTTGCCGCGATACTTTGCATTCCGGATCGGAGTCAGCGCGCCGGTTTTCTGCAGATGTTTTTCGATCAATGCATCCAACTCGCTCACTTTGTCCGGCATGAATGCGGCCAGGTTGACAGTTTCGCCTGGGTCGCGGCTGAGGTCGAAGAGTTCGTAGTGGTGGGCCGCCGCGTTTTCTCCTGCCCAATAGAATCGCAGCAGCTTGAAATCCCCGAGCCGCACGGAAGCCGAGGGGGCGCACATCCAGGAGAAATCGTGCGGGAAGTCGAAGAAAATCGGACGGGGGCGCAGCGGCCCGCCTTCGAGCAGCGGGACCAGGCTGACGCCATCGATCGGCTGCCCGGCCGGCGGCTCGGCCCCCGCGATCTGCAGGACCGTCGGGTAAAGATCAATCGTCGAAACGGGTGTGTTGTTGGTGCTGCCCGGCGGGATGTGCCCGGGCCAGCTCATGATCCATGGCACGCGTGTTCCGCCCTCGTAGGTATTCGCCTTGCCGCCCCGCAGCGGAAGATTCGAGGTGGGGCGGGCAATGCCATCCATCTCGTAGTTGACCCCGCCGTTGTCCGAGACAAAGACGACCATCGTGTTGCTCTTGATCTCGTGGTTTTCCGGCCGGTCGAGCCAGTCGAGAAGAAGCCCGACGCTGGAGTCGAGGCTTTCGATCATCGTCGCCATTTCCGGGCAATCCTGCAACCCGCGCGGGTCGGTCTTGGCCCGATACTTCGGGAGTAGATCTTTTTTCGCGATGATCGGCCCATGGACCGCATACGGCCATAAGTTCAGGTAAAACGGCTTCCCGGAATCCCGGACGGAATCAAGCCACTTGATCGCCTCGGCGCTCAGCCGCTCGTTGAGGTATTCGCCCTCCGGCCCCGGTGTCAGATTGGCAATGGCGAGTTTCCCGTTCCGGTAGGGCGAGTAGTAGTCGGGTGGTCCCGCGAGACGATCGCCGCCGATGACAAAATCGAATCCCCGGTGCCCGGCGTCGAACTCGCTTGTTTCGTTCCTTGGAGTGGAGAGATGCCATTTTCCAATATGGGCCGTAGTGTATCCGTCCTGCTTGAGGGCCTCGGCCAGCGTGCGGACTTCCAAAGGAAGGTGGTCCTTCGTCCCAACATCGCCGCAGTATTGGTTCTCCTTTGGCAGCACGGCTTTGGGCTCCGCGGTGGCGCGGTTGGGCGTAATCGCCTCGGTGAGATGAAGCCTCGCCGGATATTGTCCGGTCATAATGCTGGCGCGCGTGGGCGAACACAGCGGACTGGCCGCATAGGCATCGGTGACCCTCATGCCGTCGCGGGCCAGGCGTTCCAACGAGGGGATCTCGTAGTAGGTTGAACCGTAGTCGCTCGTGTCCGCCCAGCCCAGGTCGTCGGCCAGAATGACGATGACATTTGGCCGGCTTTTTTCTTTGTTGGCAGCGGCTGCGCCAGACACCGCAGCCAAGGCGGCGAGGCAAAGAGCGTGAGGAAGGATTCTAGTCATGGGCCGGCAGGTGGCGCTTATCCCTCTTCCACGAGGAAGACGCTGGTGAATGGTTTCAATGGCAGCGCGCCCGGCAGCGTCAGTGGCGTCATGCTGCCATCGGCAGGGTTGTAGATCTGCACACTTCCGGATGTTTTACCTTCGAGGTGGAGGGTGGGCGAGAGCGTCTCACCGCTGTTGTTGACGACAAAGTTGATCCGTCGGCCATCCCGCTCCCACCGACCGATGAGGAGGTTCTTGTTCTCCCCGTCGAGACGCAGGCGGAAGCCCGGCGGGAAAGCTGGTCCGAGGTTCCCGGCGACTTGCGCGGGGGTAATGACCGGGGCTCCCGCCACGGCCGCCTGCACCGCGGCATGTTCCGCGGGCGAGTCCCCGAGTCGCGGCAACGAGTCCACCCAGAGCACCTTGCCGCCGGCCTTCTCGAACTGCTGGAGCTTCTGCATCACCGGAAGCGGCAGCAGTTCGACCCGGGGCATGATGATGGACGTGTATTCGTGCGCCCCCATGATCAGGCGTCCCGCACGGATTTCCGCCTTCAGCACCGCGTCGCCATCCACCCAACTAAAGTCGTAACCATGCTCGAAGAGGCTGGGAATGATCTGCTCCTGGGTCTCCTCCATAAGGATCACCTGCGGGTCGTAGTTGGCCGGTTTTGACTTGATGCTGATCGGGATCATACACCCCGGGATCGGGCGGAAGGTGCATTGGAAAGATTCGATCGGGTAATACAGGGCGACATTCGAGGCGTTTCTTGCTCCCCGCAACATGACCGCCAGCCGCCCCACCTGCTCGTTGATCTTCCTGTAGACTTCAGGAGTGTATTGGTCCCAGTAAAGGTAACTGCTGATAGAGTTGACTCCGCAGAAGAAGGCCGGGTTGATGATGCGCATCATCTCCTCCGACTTGGCTTTCAGCAGACTGTAGTCGCCCCCCCGGTCGACGATCGGATCGATCAGGCAGGTAACATTCTCGTGATCCTGAAGCTGCGCGGCGGAGCTGATGAGCTTCGGCATCCAGTAGTTCCAGTATGCGCCGGGACTCGGCATCGGGATATCACAGCCGGGAGCCTGCTGCTTCTGCAGTGCTTGGAATAAATTGCCATACTCGCTGACGTGCAGATCCATGCGCTCCTCGCCAAAAAGGTGTCCTCCGGAGTTGACGCCGTTCTGCCCGCACCAGCGCGCGATGCGTCCGGTGAAGTTCTCCGCGAACATGTTCCCGACGGTCTGGAAAAAATGCCGGCGCACCAGCTTGGCCTGATCGCCCGTCCCCTCGTAAAGGGCGGGGAGGAAGGGCATCAGGTCGTAGCCATGTTCCTTGCGGAAACATTCCGGCAGCGCCGCATGCCATGGGAGATACGCCGCGCCGCCCGGGCGCTGTCCCGCGGCGTGCCACATCGAGCCCAGGTGCGGTTCATTGGTGTAGAACAGATCGATCTGCCCGGCCAGGGGGCCGAGGCGCCTCGCATATTCGGCATGGGTCAGATCGACGAATTTGGCCATGGCACCCGGATCGAGCAGGTTGGGATAGTGACCCGTGGTATCAAAGCCTGCCATCGTGCCGCGGGCAGGACTCCCCGCATCGCTGTTAATCTGCTGCATGAAGGCATATAGCGCCCATTGGCCGGACAGGCCGGTGGCTTGGATGGAATCTCCCTGCACCGGCACGTCGGCGCCCGCGTCGTAGTCGGGGCACCCGTCTGTCACGGGATAGAGCGTGGCGCGGACGAACTTCTCCGCTCCCGGCGGCAGATCGATCCGCACCGGCTGCGGCCCGTTGCCGCGTTGGCTCAACTGTGCCAACACCCGCAATTCAAACTTGGGATCGGCCGCGACCACCAGGCCGCCGGCCTGCGGGCTGGGGTATCCGTTTTCATCGCAGACCCACACCTGCATGCCGGCTTTCTTGGCCTCCCGGATATTGGTTGTCATCGATTTCCAGGCCTCCTCGTTTCGGAGGTAGTTGTGCTTGCTCAGAAAGAGTTCCACCCCGCCAATACCATACTCGCGCATTTTGGCAATCGGCATGATGGCACCTTCATGGCCGCTGTATTGGACCACCCGGTATTGGTTCGGCGGGTTGCGGAACTCGGAGTCGATCCGGGTCCATGCGGCCGACGGCTTTTTCGCGCAGCCCGCAAGCAGGCAGGCCGCGATGAGTGCTCCGAGACACGCGAAGACTGCTCGGGGCCGGAAGGATATTGGGCTGCTCATGAGGGGTCAGCATAGCACTCGCGTTGCCCTCCGCCAGCAATCCCCTGCCAAAAACCCCCACGATTCTGCCAGTGTGCGATTCCAGTTTCACCGCAAAAGCTCGTATTGACAGGGAGAATCGGTTTTCTCCCAATCCCATGACCCAATTGCCGAACTTGACGCACACGTGAGTTTGGCGGGGAAGTGCTTGTATTTGGCAGGATCATGAGGGACTTTTGCGTTGCTGGCGATAGAATGATCTCCCGTTCGCGGCTTTTCCCATGCTCAAGGCGGATCAAGCGGGGGCGGATTGTCTCCGAACTCCATAAACAAAAGTCACAGCCATCCCACAGGATGGCTTAACTGAGGCTGAAAAAATGGGCTGGTGCTGATCTGAAATCCCTGCCACTCGGTAGGGTGTTATGCACAAACAAGCACCAACCCGGGCCAATGTGGTCGTTCTC
>Ga0194037_1001036_pt1 | contig 20832 bp, 15 predicted proteins | sample JunL306m_MetaG_FD_148653 | JGI IMG/M metagenome (GOLD analysis project Ga0194037, IMG submission 148653) | Anoxic zone freshwater microbial communities from boreal shield lake in IISD Experimental Lakes Area, Ontario, Canada - Jun2016-L304-6m | ecosystem: Environmental > Aquatic > Freshwater >...
ATTCTGGGGGGGAACTCTATCGGGCTCTGAAGGCCAGCGTTATACCTGAACGAATTATTTTTGCCGGGGTAGGGAAAAAACCGGATGAGATTGCCTATGCACTCGAAAGCGGAGTACTCATGCTCAAGGTGGAGTCGCTCTCAGAGCTCAAGTCAATCAACCGTATCGCTGGAGACAACGGTAAAAAAGCATCTGTCGCCCTGAGAATCAATCCAAATGTGACAGCAGAAACCCATCCATATATTACTACAGGAGACAGTAAGGAGAAATTTGGTATTGATGAAGCTGAGTTACCGGAGGTATTTGCCTTAATTCGTCAATTGGAACATGTTCGCCTTGTTGGGCTCGATATGCATATTGGTTCCCAGATTTTTGATCCGGAATATTACGTGGCTGCAACAACGAAATTGCTGGCCATCTTCAATGCTTCTAAATCTATGGGATTTGCTGTTGAATATCTCGATATCGGTGGTGGGTTTCCTGTAACCTACGATCCTTGTAAAGAAGCCACACCGATTGAACGTTTTGCTGAAAAACTTATTCCTTTGCTCCAGCCGGCCGGTGTGAAAGTGATTTTCGAACCGGGTCGTTATCTTGTTGCCAATGCATCGGTACTCTTGACCAGAATTCTTTATAAAAAGCGCAATCATACCGGTAAAGAGTTTTTCGTAGTTGATGCAGGGATGACTGAATTGATCCGTCCAGCCCTTTACCAGTCGCATCATGAAATTCAGACAGTAACCCGCCATGACAAGAGTATCATTGCTGATGTTGTTGGTCCGGTCTGTGAGTCGAGTGATTTCTTTGCCCGTCACAGGGAGCTCGGTGATGCTGCAGAAGGAGAACTTCTTGCGGTAATGTCATCAGGGGCTTATGCTGCTGTGATGAGCAGCAACTACAATGGCAGATTGCGTCCAGCTGAGGTGTTGGTGAATGGCAGTGAGGTCAAGCTTGTTCGCAAGCGGGAAACGTATGAGCAGCTTGTTCAGAATGAACTGGTATAAGACGCTCAGCGTGCGGGTGATGCTTGAGTTGTTTGTGCTTATTGTACTATAGAGGATTACTGGTGAAGGTTATTGAATATTCGAAGGGTTGCATCGGCCATGTTCAGGGTATAGAAATGAATGCCTCTGATATGATGGTCGATCAGCTCCTGAACCTGATTTGTCGCCCACTCGATGCCGATTGATGCGACCTCTGTATCGCTTGCTGCATTCAGGACTTTTGATATGAGGGGAGCCGGAATCCTGGCGCCAAGCGCCAGTTCAGACATTCTTATCATACCTTTTTGTGTTGTGACGGGCATGATTCCTGGAATAATAGGCACAGAAATACCAGCCATACTGCAACGCTCTACAAAGTCAAAATAGTCGCGGTTGTCGAAGAAAAGTTGTGTAACTATATAGTCAGCTCCAGCGTCAACTTTTTCTTTCAGATACTCAATTTCTTTTAATCTATTAGGAGTCTCCGGATGTCCCTCCGGAAACCCGGCAACACCAACACCAATTGCAGGATAGTTTGTTTTTATGAAGCGAACAAGATCAATGGCATGAGGAAAATCTTTAATAGCGTCATCAATTGAAGCCATTCCTGCGGGTTTATCACCTCTCAGTGCAAGCACGTTGTTGATGCCATGCTCCTGGTAGTTCTTCAGAATTGTTCCAGTTTCCTCCTTGTCAGAACAAATGCAGGTCAGATGAGAGACAACAGTTAGTCCGGTTTCCTTCTGAATTCTCGTTACCAGATTATGGGTTCTTGAACGGGTAGATCCACCAGCACCATAGGTAACGCTGACATAGGAAGGATTGAGCGGTGAAAGTGCAGCAATGGTTTCAAACAGCATTTCCCAATCCTCATCTTTTTTCGGAGGGAAAAACTCAAAGCTGAATACAGGTTTCAGAGCAGCGTTCAGTATTTCTTTGACAAGCATGCCGATAATGTTGGTTGCAAACTGACTTAAAAAAGGAGAATATACAAAAACAATGATTTGCCTAACGTAAAAAATCTAAAGGACCTGCGGCAATCTGCGTCGTTCTCGATCGCACCTTATCCCGCTGTGCGATTGCTTGCTATCGTTATACTGGGAATCCTCGCCGGGGTATATATTACATTTCCGCTTGACAGATGGATGCTCTGTTGTACAATATCCCTTTCCATTCTTCTTACGAGTCTCCTCTACGAACAAATCAAATCCAAAAAGCCTGCTCCGATTTTTGTAAGTGCGTTCAGTTACTTCCTTTTTGTGCTATTCTGCTTTGCCACCTACAGCAGTTTTCTGCTACACTATGCTCCATCCAATGGACTCCTGCATTTCTCCGGTAAAACCGTATTGCTCTATGGACGGGTTGATGGACGACCTGATTTTTCCGAGAAAGGAGGGCGCTGGTTTATGGATGTTGATGAGGTGTTTGATAACGGGTTGAACGTGAAGATCCATGATCGGGCAAAGGTTTTTCTCCGTACATCAGGGTTATCGGCTATTGAGGTTCATGATGGAGATATGGTTCGAGTTAAGGGCAAGCTCGATGTACTGCCGGAATCCGCCAATAGGAAAGAGTATAACCCCCGAAAAGCTGGTCGATTGAAGCAGGTTTCAGTTCAGCTGTACTGCGCCGGACCCTGGTTGGTGCAACATGAAGGTCAATCGAAGCAAAATGTATTTGAGCATGTTATTGTGCTTCCGGTATACAACTATATCATACAAACCCTTGAAAAACTCATTCCTGATGGTCAGGAGAGAAGGCTTGCTGCAGGTGTGCTTATCGGCGAAAAGGAATCAATGTCAGAGGAAGTCTTCGAATCATTCAAGCTTACCGGTACAGCGCATATCCTTTCGGTATCAGGATTAAATGTTGCACTGCTTGCCCTTGCAATTCAAATTTGTCTACAGCGTCTCAAGGTTACCATTACTGGCAGGTTGGTCGCCTTTGTGTTATTTTCATTCATTCTGCTTGTCTACTGTTACGTTACAGGGAACTCACCTTCGGTCAAACGTGCAGCGTTTATGTCTCTTGTATTGATCGGAGGTGAGACGTTGGGGAGGAAAACCTATCCCATCAACTCGCTGGCGTTCGCAGATTTTCTTATTCTCCTGTTCGATCCCCTCGACCTCTTGAATCCTGGGTTTTTAATGACCAATGCAGCCGTTCTGGCAATATTTTTGATTTATCCCTGTTTCATAAGCCCACAGCGAAAGGGGAGTAGCTTTTTTCAGAGTGCAGGCTATTTCCTGTTGAGTAGTCTTATGGTAACGTTGGCCGCCATTATCGGAGTCTCGCCAGTTATAGCCTACTATTTTGGCACGTTTTCACTTATCAGCGTTCTTGCCAATATTCCCGTTGTAGTTTTTTCCAATCTGCTGATGTACGATCTTGTTCCTATGCTGCTGCTTAATCCTGTTTCAGGATATGCAGCTTCATTTTTTGCTGAAAGCTCATTTTTCTTTGCCGCGCTTACCATTAAGTCAGCCCTTTTTTTCAGCACCCTTCCTTTTGCTTCAATCGACTACAAGCCAGATGCGATAGAAGTTTGGCTCTATTACACATTACTTGTGGTCATACTGTTATTCAGCTATCGAAAAGCATGGGGAAAGGTTGTTGTTTCATTCTTTTTCGGGATGAATATTCTATTCTGGTACTCATTCATCATGTACCATCATCCTGCTGCTCCTGGAATGATAACGGTCAATCTTGGCAGGAATGTTGCTACAGCTCTATCCTCTGGAAGTGAAACCGTGCTTATTGATGCTGGCACCGCGCCGCGTGACCAGAAGCGTATTGTGCAGCAGATCGAGGAGTATGGCATGGCTGCACCAACAGCAGCCATTCAGTTTTATAGCCCAGACTCTGTGATAGCTGGGGCATCTGCCCGTTATCACCTGATGAAGGACAGTACAAAGCTTGTTCTCGCTTCCATGGTTATTGTCCGCCCGGAGAAGATGGTGCTCAAGCTCTGGAGTCGGAAACGTTCATTACTGATAGTATCAGGAACCAGCCGACTGAAAGAGGCGGAAGTCTACAAAGCAGATATAGCCGTAATCTGGGTCTATCGTTTTGAGGACAAACAACAGCAACAGATTACTTCGTGGTTGAACTATGCACGTCCGAAGCACTGTATGCTCATTCCAGGATCATTTTTCCCCAACGCCCATCTGGAAGCGATGCAGCGCTTTGTAGCAGGACATCCTGAACTTGAAATTCGCTCAAAAACGCAACAGGTACTCATGCAGTAAAAGCTGGTGTGTTGAACGTACGTGAATTTTATGCCCCACCTACTGTTGCTTGTCCCTACTGAACAGGGTATTATCAACCAGACTGTCCACGAGGTTTCTGATGTCGGTGGAGAGACCGACAGGATTGATCTTGTTGATGACTTGTGCCAATGTGTAGATTTTACCCTCAAGAGGGAGAAATTTATTAACCACAACGACCTTATCATCCCTTAACCGGCAATCTCCACCCAGAAAAGTACCTTTTTCGAAGCGCAAAGTGTAGCCAAGCTCTTTTATTGTAAGCTCAAGAAGTGAAAGCTGTGCGGTTTTCTTTAATGACATTTCTTGAGTATAGTGTTCAGCTTGCTTGCGTCAAAAGGTATTTCAGTATTGGCGCAGCATGGAGAGCCTGCATCAAGTTTCCATCAAACACAATGGAACGTAATGCATCAAGACTGACGAGGTGAACTGTAATCTCTTCGGTTGCATCAAGCGACTGCTGACTGATCGGCTCCACACCTTCAGCCAGAAAGCTGTAGGTTATGTTGTTCTGTAAAGCAGGATTAGCGCTCAGTTTCATTAATGGTTTCCATGATCCGCCACCGAAGCCGGTCTCTTCAAGGAGTTCGCGCTGGGCAGACTCAAGCACTGATTCTCCAGCCTTGTCGTGCACTCCTGCGGGAAGCTCATACAAAACCTTGCCAATGCCATGCCTGTACTGCCGGATCAGTACAAATTTCTTGTCTTTTGTAATGGCGAGCACATTGTTCCAGGGTGGAAACTCCCAAACGTAATAATCTTCGATTATTTTTCCGTTTGAAAGTTGAACTTTGTCCTGCCGCATGGTGAACCACGGCCGTTTATACAGGTATTCAGATTTCAGGGTTGACCAGCATTCCGGATCGTGATTGATCATCATGATTATCCTCTCATTCTCGGGTCGAGGGCATCGCGGACACCATCACCGATCAGGTTGAAGCAGACCACCGTAGTCAGTATGGCTATACCGGGAAACGTTGAAATCCACCAGTAGTTTAAAAGATTGTCCCGACCCTCATTGATAATGTTTCCCCAGCTCGGGGTAGGAGGTTGAACGCCTAAACCAAGAAATGAGAGTCCTGCTTCAGTGAGGATAATACTGCCAATTCTAAGTGTTGCCGCTATAATTACCGGAGTCAGCGTATTTGGAGCAAGGTGTCTGAAGATAATTCTCATGCTCGAAAGGCCGAGTGATTTTGCGGCAAGAATGAATTCCTGCTCTTTGAGCGAAAGCACCTGACTCCTGACAATTCTGGCAACACCCATCCACCCCGTGAAGGATAGGGTGATGACAATCAGGTAAATTGAGTTGCCAAAAGTTGCAATGATGATAAGAATCAGAAAGAGAGCTGGGAATGCTATAAGGACATCAACAATCCTCATCATCACAGCATCTATCCATCCACCGAAATATCCCGACGAAACACCAATCACGGTACCGAGAGTCACCGATATCAAAACAACAAGAAACCCGATGGAAAGCGAGATTTTAGATCCATATATCACTCGACTGAGAATATCCCGACCATATTGATCTGTACCGAAAATGAACGTCCGAGCAATAACAAAATCCGGTTGCATCCCTTTGGATGCCATGGTATTTATGTTCCCATTATCTGCAAGTTCATTGATGGCAATGGTTTTCGAGCGTATTCCCTGACGGTAGATAACCTTGTCGCCTTCAATCCTGTATTCGTTGATAAATCTGATAGTATTTGGTTCATTCCGTGTTTTAAGGCTCTGGAAATCACTGATCAGGTTGTTGGTAAGCTTTACTGTTGTTCCACTGCCTTTCTGCAGGGGAATTAGAAGTGATTTTGGCTGTTTAAGGATCAATGCATTCAGTCGAGCCAAAGGCGGCTGATAAGCAGTGACTAAAAAGTCCTGCTGGTCATAAGGACTGAAGGGTGCTATAAAAGGTGCAAGGAAAGCAAGTGAGTAAAGAATAAAAATCACTGCTGCAGCATACAGAGCTATTGTCTGACGCATGAACGCTCTAAAGCTGATTTTGCTTAGAGTAAGTTCAGTTTTTTCAGCCTCTTTTGTTTTTGACGGCTTTTTTTGAAAAAATTTTCTGGCAGAAAAAGCCAGAACTATCGGTACAGCAATAAGATAAATTGCTCCTATCCAGAATTCCAGGATTTCAGAGGTGAAAATCTCCTTTAAAGCATCAGGTGCAGTAACAAATAGTGCAACTGCCGTTGCCATAGACCGGAAACTGATCAGTACAAGATTACCCTTAATGAGAATAATAAGCAGAAAGGCAACGAATGAGACAGAAAGAAAAAGGATTGCACCTTTTTTTTGCACCGGAATTGGTCCTGCGTCTGGATTGACGTTTTGCAGGGATGATGATGTGTCGTTGTCTGTTTTCAAGCTTGTGTTGCTTTCGGTGAATGTTGTTTCATGGTCTCAGAAAATAACACGACAGGCTTTAAATCATAAGGAGTAACCTGTAACAAAAAAGCTGCTTTTCTCTTAAGAAAAGCAGCTTTTGCAGTGTAGGGAACCGGTTTCGAAAAAGATTAGTACGGATCTCAGCTTGCTGGAGTTGCAGCCGCTTCAGCAGTGGCTTCTGCTTCTTTTTTCGATGCAAGAACAGTAATGACAGGAGTATCTGGATCATCCATAATGATAAGGTCAGTATAGGCATCCATAGGAAGTTCCCTGACATGGATGGAGTGACCGATTTCAAGCGCTGTAACATCGATGACGAAGTGATCGGGCATATGCTCCGGCATGCCCTTGATCGTAAGCGCATGTTTTATAATCTGCAGTTTGCCGCCTTTTTCCACACCGGCACTGTCACCTGTAACAGCTACAGGAACTTCAAGTTCAATGATCTCATCAGCAGAGAAAAGCTGAAAGTCAGTATGAATGATTCTGTCAGTCACCGGGTGAAACTGAACGTCTTTTATAAAAGAACGCTTAATTTTTCCATCAGGGAACTGAAGGTCAATAATGTGTGACTCAGCTGAATGTACCAGCTTTCTTAATGCCAGTTCATTGACTGATACTGGAACTGTTTCTTCGCCTTTATGATAGATAACTGCAGGAACAATCCCGTTTTTACGCAGTTTTTCGGCTTCTTTCTTTTTGATAATGCGAGGTTCAACACCTAATACTATAGTTTCCATTTGGTCTTCCTTTATCTCTTTTAACGCTTATGTTTAGTGAAGGTTCGTAAGTTTTTCAAGAATATTTTTGCTGTCGAAAAGACAACTGACGGAATCATCCTCATAAATGCGCTTGATTGCCTCACCAAAAAGGTTGCTGACGGTCACAGTTTCAATTTTCGGTGAATAGTCATGACTGGTAATAACAGAATCAGTTACAATGACCTTTTCAAGTATTGAAGCTTCAATCCTTTTGATGGCAGGCCCTGAAAGGATCGGGTGGGTTGCAGCGGCATAAATTTTAAGTCCGCCTGCATCACGAATCGCTTTTGCCGCATTGACAAGAGTTCCTGCTGTATCAATCATGTCGTCAACCAGAAGTACATTTTTTCCGCTGACATCGCCGATAATATTCATGACTTCAGCAACGTTTGCGGCTGGTCGGCGTTTGTCGACAATCATAAGATCAGTACCGAGTTCTTCAGCAAATTTTCTGGCTAATTTTACACCGCCTACGTCAGGAGACGCTACAACAAGGTTGTCTCTGAATTCTCTATGACGAATATCGTCAATCAGTATTACACTGGAGTAAAGGTGATCAAACGGGATATCAAAAAATCCCTGAATCTGAGGCGCATGCAGATCCATTGTCAAAATGCGATTTGCTCCAGCTTCAGTCAGCAGGTTGGCAACAAGTTTTGCCGTGATAGCCACGCGTGGCCTGTCCTTTCTGTCCTGTCGGGCATAGCCGTAATAAGGGATTACAGCAGTAATTCTTGCGGCTGAAGACCTTCTGGCAGCATCAATCATGATGAGCAACTCCATAAGGTTGTCGCCCGGAGGATTTGTAGACTGGATAATGAAGAGATCCGATCCACGAATCGATTCAAAATAGTTTACTGAAATTTCTCCGTCGGAAAAGTTTTCAACCTTTGCATTGCAAAGGGACATGTCCAGGTACTGGGCGATTTTTTCGGCAAGAGCAGGATTACTGCGTCCAGCGAAAATTTTAATGGGTTTTGCCATCGTGTCCTGCATATTCAGATGAAAGGGATTATATTATGGCTTATGGAAGTCTTTTCTAAGCTCCGGAGTATCCTTAATCGTTTTTCTCGGAGATGTATGTACAGTTACGCGAACTCAAATATAAATAAAAAGGCTGAACAATAACTAATATTTTCCTTTTTCTAACACACAGTTATTTTTAATAAATAATATGACAATTCAGGAGATCAGGGATTATCTCGGGAGATTTTTTGATGCCGTTGACTTGGTAGGTGATGCTGATGCGTTGATTTCCGGTCCGGCTAAAATTGAATCGGCAACAAAAGGCCAGGTCAGTTTTATAGCAAACGAGAAGTATGCAAGATATCTTACCACTACTTCAGCCACGCTTGTTATCGTGCATAAGTCAATGAATGTTGACGAATTCAGCCGAAATACTTCGTTTCTCAAAGTTGGCGATCCTTACAGCGCGTTTGTTTTTGTTCTTCAAAAATTTGCAAAGCCCAGAACAATAGCATTAAAAGGTATAGCAACAACAGCGGTTATCGGTGAAGGTGTATCAATCGGAGATGGTGTATCAATCGGAGAGTACGTTGTGATCGGCGATCGATGTTCGATCGGAAGCAATACCGTAATCGGACCTCATACTGTTCTTTTTCATGATGTATCAATTGGGGACGATGTTGTTTTATTCCCAGGTGTTACCTGTTATGATGGAACTGTTGTCGGCAAGAGAGTGGTCATTCATTCGGGAAGTGTCATTGGCGCGGATGGTTTTGGGTTTGCACCGCAAGGCGACGGATCATATATGAAAATTCCCCAGATGGGTGTTGTTGAAATTGGTGACGACGTTGAAATAGGGGCAAATGCCACGATTGATCGGGCTACAATGGGAAGCACAGTTATCGCGAAAGGCGCCAAGATTGATAATCTTGTTCAGATTGCTCATAATTGCCGGATTGGCGAAAATACGGTCATTGCGGCTCAGGCAGGTATTTCAGGAAGTGTGACCTTAGGGAGGCAGTGTATAGTTGGAGGTCAGGCAGGATTTGCCGGTCACCTTGAGCTTGCCGACCGGATACAGGTAGCTGCTCAGGCAGGCATATCAAAGTCTTTTCTTGAACCAGGCATAGCACTTCGTGGTTATCCGGCACAGCCCATGCGCGATCAGTTGAAGCACGAAGCGATGTTGCGCAACCTTGGAGCCATGAAGGATAAGCTTAATCAGCTTGAAGCTGAAATGAAGGAACTGAAAAAAGGGTAGACAGCGAATCAGATTATTGCAGAGTGCTGTTCAGGTTCCAGTTATAGGGAAGGTATTGGATGTGTAATGCAGGAAGATTATTTACAATCCATATTTTATTTTCTTCAGTGATATAAGGAAGCAGGGAAAGGACTGTTTCGTGATTGCTGTGCCCGAAATCTCCACTATACCAGCCGAAGATTGCTGATATCCATAGCGTAAGATTTTGGCGATCTATTTCAATTCCCTTACGGTTGATAAAACTTCGCCCTGCGGTGTCGAGTTGCTGGTCAATCATTGCAGCATCATAGAATTCAACAGGAGGACAGGATGCGGCCGCACAAACCAGCGCGAAATGGATACGATGATCAAACGATTTGACCATGAACGACAAGCGTTGGTCAGTATCGGAAAAAGGTTTGAAGGGAAAGAGTGGGTGCGGGCGGTTTTGTCGGAGGATACCATGCTCGATATCATCAGGAGTGAAAATAAATCCCCCGATATTGTAGCTGATTCTGGCGAAAAAATTTGTGATCTCAAGCACTGACCCCCGAACATCAAATTCAATTACGCCGTGAATAATGAGAATGTTGTAAATATTGATCCAGAAAGCTTTTTTTTCATCGTCGGTTTGAAGTGTCTCCGGATTGAAGGTATTAAGCGACCTTGCAAGTTCAAGGTATTTACTGAATCCCTCTGATTGTTTCATTGCCTCGTAATTGACCGTTCCATCCTCGACATTAAAAAACGCTCCCTGCAGCAGGCTAAGTGTTTTCTTCAGTTTGGCACCAATATCTTTTTTCGCTATTTCCTTAATCTGCTTGCTTTTGTTCAGGGTTATGCTGAAAGGAATAAAATTTCGCAGCTTTTTGATGAATGAAGGTTTTTTTTCTGTTTTGGCCGAGCGGCGGTTTGCAGCCAGAATTGCTGAAACAGCATTGATATAGCCGATGTGACTGAAAGCCTGAGGAAAATTCCCCAGCATCTCCTGGGTAGAGCTGTTAAACTCTTCAGAAAAAAGTCCGAGATGGTTCGATGCTGTCACGGTTTTTTTCAGTAGTTCAACAGCTTTGTCTGTTTTTCCGGAAGATGCAAGGCATTCAATCAGCCAGAAATTACAAAGTACAAATCCCCCTTCTTCACCCTTTAGACCATCCTCAGCCCTGTAGCGAAGCAGAAATCCCTGATTCATCAATTGTTTTTCGCAGGCTTCTATAGTACCCTGAAATCTATAATCATCAATAGACAGAAACCCGGTAAGCGGCATCAGAAGAAGACTTGCATCAAGCTCAGTTGATCCATATTTCTGCACAAAACAGTTAAGCTCCTTATTGTATCCATTGACAAAGATATCATCTTTGATCCGATCGCGCTCGCTCAGCCAGAGCTCAAGAGGAGCATCAAATCCGAACCGTCGGGCAATGGTAATACCTCTATCCAAAGCAACCCAGCACATGACTTTCGAATAAACAAAATGATGTGGTCCGTTCCTTACCTCCCATATTCCGTCATCCGGCTTTTGCCAGTTATCTATGGCAAGGCCGCAAATTTCCCTGAAAAAAGGCCAGAGCTTCTCATCAATCTTTCCCGCGTAATCCGATAATCGAAGGGCAGAATCCATGACTTCACCATACACGTCCCACTGGTTTTGACGGTGGGCATCGTTACCTATTCTTACTGGCCATGAATTTCGATACCCTTTAAGATGAGCGAGTTCCAACTCTTTGAGGTGCTCATCACCTTGAAGGGTATACATAATCTGGAGGTTTTGACTCCCGTATTTACGGTAAGTGGAATTCAGCCAGCGCAGATATGCATCAGCCTCTGCTACATGACCAAGCGCAAAAAGAGCTTTAAGGGTAAAGGATGAATCTCTTAACCAGCTGAAGCGGTAATCCCAGTTTCTTTCACCTCCCAATGTTTCCGGAAGAGATGTCGTAGGAGCTGCAGCAATAGCACCAGTCGGCTTAAAAGTCAAAAGTTTGAGTAAAAGGAGAGATCGGTTGACCATTGGTGTAAATTCGCCAAGGTATTGGCATCGTTCCCCAACGCAACGATGAACCCATTCCTGCCAGAATGTGGCATTTTCTTTAAAAGGACAAGGCAGCTGATCAGATGATTCCACACATCCATACAAGAGATCAATATGCGCTTCATCAAGAGTGTCGAGCTTTAAAAGAAGTCTGAGTTGACCAGGTTCATTGCTGAGTATTGCAGTATTTCGGCAATCAACTACAAGCGTTAATGTTTCGAGGCCATATCTGATGATAAAACGATTATCAGCTATTTCTGCAGCCGAAGGCACAATCCTCGCATAATCAGGTCTTGGCACCAGGGTCAGTGTAAAAGGCATTATGCCATGGACGATTTTCAGGCAGCGGTGGATACGTTGTTTTTTTACCTCCCCAGACTCAGAATTGTCCACAGGCATATAGTCATAAAGCAGTGCTTCGGCATGTTCAGTTTTGAAACGGCAGGAAAGGATGTTTGTATTGTTGATATATTTCTGTATGGAAGTAAACGTTTCCGAAGGTTGCAAGCTGAAAAAGCCTCCTTTTTCATCATCCAGCAACGCTGCAAAAATTGTCGGAGAGTCAAGCCAGGGAAGTGAACAGTAATCAATTGAGCCTTCACTCGAAACCAGGGCAGCGGAATGAAGATCACCTATAAGCCCGTAATTAGCTATGTCTCTGTACATATCGGAATCCCTGTTTTTTGAAAAACAATCAAAAAAACATCTACAGAAATAATAATGATTTCCCGGAACAACCTTTGCAGTTTCTGGCTTATTGTTCCGGGCAAGCACATAAAAGTGAGGCTATGAGAGGTTTCTTGGTACCTGTGAGGAGTGGTGATGGAGAATAGGAGTTGAAAGGGAAATGTCCATTACAAAAGTAAATCGCGAAGGAAAAGAGAGCAGCACCTGGTCAACTTCAAATTCAAAGGAATAGATGCCACTCAAGGTATGCACCGTATCGCTCAGAGCTTGCTTTCTCAAAGCCTTGTTATGGAGTCGCACACCAAGACCTTCTCTTGATGCAAGTTGTCCGAAGTAGTCTCGCACACCTTCGGTAGTCATCACAGTATGAGGAGAAAAAGTTGGAACAAGAACAGCCGATTCATGATAAAGCGCTGCAATGTCATCGGGACTTCCACTGCAGACGCGTGAAACCCATTGAAAAAGAACCTCTTCAGCATTTTTGAAATACATATTAGTACGCAGGTTTTTTGTTTTTCTTATACTTATTCTGCCAGCACAGTCAGTCACTCAGGTTCTGCAATTAAGTGTCGGAAAGGTAACCTTTTTTATAGCTGGAGAACAAACAAAAAAAGCCGCACAGGAGATTACAATGATAAAGGGTTGTTACATTAATAAATCAACAGTGCTTTTTGAAAAGTCTTGTGTCGGAACAAAAATTTCAATTATTTTGCAGGCTATTAAATAACAGCACCATCCCCCTCTTTATGTTCTTAATCACTGTTATCGCTATTAATTTTATATTGTTAGTACATCTTTTCCTCCAGTTTAAAGATTATAACAGATCAGTTTTTTTCGAGTAGGGTGATGCAATGGTGACTGAGAATGGTGCTAAATTTGTTTGAAGTCTGATTGGAGATGCGCAAAGGGTTCCGTTGAAGATATGGTAACGCAGGATGATGCCGCAGATATGCACGATATTGATGAACATATATCCCCTCAGCTTAAAAATAAGCCACGGACTAGTTTTGCCCAATATTTAACTATTCCTCGTCTCTTTGTCGTCGCTATAGATATTGCGTCAGCGTTGTTGACTGTATGGCTAGCATTTTCTCTCCGTCTTGAAATCTGGCACTGGCCGGCAGGTAGTCAACTGTTTATTTATCTGCTCGCGCCGATCATTATGCTTCCGGTATTTATCTATTTCGGTCTTTACATGGCTATCTACCGCTATAGCGGTTTCGCTGCATTTGTTACAGTTGTCAAAGCAGTTGTCGTCTATGGGTTGCTTTATATCTCTGCTGTATTCTACCTGAATTATCCTATGGTTCCTCGCACCGTTGGAATATTGCAACCGATGATGTTTTTGCTGATGGTAGGCGGTACTCGCGGGATGATAAGATTTTGGTACATGATTGTTAATGCGGAACACAAAAATAAAACTCTCCAGGAAAAGCTTCTCATCTATGGAGCAGGTTCAGCAGGGGTTGCGATAGTAAATGCTATAACCCAGTATTCAAAATTTGAACTTGTAGGTTTTATTGATGACAACCAAAAACTGCAGGGACTTACCCTCAACGGCATGAAGGTGTATAGTCTCAAGCAGGCAATGGAGTTGACAGAAAAACAGGGCATCAAAAACATTTTACTGGCAATGCCATCGGCAAGCCGTCTTCGCCTCAATCAAATTGTCGATATATTGCAGCAATATCCCGTTCGTATCCAGATGCTTCCAGCTCTTGGCGAACTTATCGATGGCAGGGTAGGAATATCTGATATCAAGGAAATTCAGATTGAAGATTTACTTGGTCGTGATCCAGTGACTGTTAATGAGGCACTTATTACCGAAATCCTGACTGGCAGGGTTGTCATGGTAACTGGTGCAGGAGGAAGCGTCGGAAGTGAACTTTGTCGCCAGATACTCGCAGCCAAACCCTCAAAGCTTCTTCTGATCGACAATGCAGAGTACAATCTTTTCATCGTTCATAATGATCTTGAGTATCGTCGTTCACGACTTAATTTGACAACAGGGGTTATTCCTCTTCTTGGCGATGTTACCGATGAGAGCCGTATGGCTGAAATTTGCAGGGTTTTTAACCCCTCGGTTATTTATCATGCGGCAGCCTATAAACATGTTCCTATGGTCGAGCAAAATCCTGTTCAAGGGGTGCGCAACAACGTACTGGGGACACTTACTATTGCAGAGGTAGCATTACAATACAAGGTATCCAGTGTTGTTCTTGTCAGCACGGACAAAGCTGTTCGTCCCACTAATGTTATGGGGGCAAGTAAGCGCTTCTGTGAAATGATTTTCCAGGCGCTTGCTGATCAGCCAGACCATACAACGTGTTTTTCTATGGTACGTTTTGGTAACGTTCTTGGTTCAAGCGGCTCAGTCGTACCTCTTTTCCGACGTCAAATTAAGGAGGGTGGCCCCCTGACTATCACCCATAAAGATATTACACGTTACTTTATGACTATTTCAGAAGCTGCGCAGCTCATTATTCAGGCAGGTGCAATGGCTTCTGGAGGCGATGTCTACCTGATCGACATGGGAGACCCAATAAAAATAATTGATCTCGCCGAGCGTATGGTAAAGCTTTCCGGTCTCTCGCTGAGTGATATAGAAATCAGTATCACCGGCCTTCGTCCCGGTGAAAAACTGTATGAAGAATTACTGATTGGAACCAATTCAGAACCGACCACCAATCCCCGCATCTTCAAAGCTAATGAGCAATTCATACTCTGGTCTACACTTCTCGAAGGCATTGGAGAGCTGAAGGTTGCGATCAGCAACAATGATTTCGAGTGCATTAAGGATGTATTAATAAGACTTGTTCCCGAATATCAGCCTTCCTCCATAACGGCAGACTTCCTTGCTATAGAGCAGAATAATCAATTTATACCTGTTTAACTGAGCAGTTTTTCAGGCGAACATATTTACACTTATGGCGTTGTTATAGAGAGCTTAAGTGCTTTTTTTCTATTCTTTAACACTACCTTAACAATACATTCTCACTTTTTGATGTACATTTTTCAAATTAATCAGAGCGCAACAGGGTAGGTTATTGAGGCGTCTTGACTTACTGGTAACGTATTAATATGGCTGGATAAAACAATCATCCAAGAAATGGGTATATTCGCCATTATCATTCCTTTCAGAAAGAGTTCCCCTTTACCATGGTAGAAAAACACACGAAAACAAAGCTACCCTATATCTGGGATATTGTTGCGTTTACTCTCGTTATGGGAATGGTTGCTCTTTTGGCATTGGGAAGTCGACAGATGGCAGTCCCATACACTCCTGGTGAACAGATACCCCTTTCCCTTGATCCTGTTTATCTTCCCATGTATGCTCTTCGCACCGTACTCCGGATGGTTGCCGCGCTTATTGTTTCATTCGTTTTTACGTTTACCTATGCAACAGTAGCCGCAAAAAGTCGTCGAGCAGAAAGCATTCTTGTGCCTCTTCTCGATATTCTGCAATCAGTGCCAATTCTTGGATTTCTTTCCATTACTGTTACCGGTTTCATCGCTTTATTTCCGGGCAATTTGCTCGGGGTCGAAATGGCTGCCATATTTGCTATTTTCACTTCTCAGGCCTGGAATATGGCCTTCAGTTTTTATCAATCACTGAAAACAGTACCTAAGGAACTCCAGGAAGCTTCTGATCTTTTCGGGCTTTCATCATGGCAAAGGTTTTGGAAACTTGAAGCGCCATTTGCCACACCAAGTCTTATATGGAATACGATGATGTCGGTTTCCGGAGGGTGGTTCTTTGTGGTGGCTTCCGAAGCGATTACCGTCGGCAAGACTGCTGTGACACTTCCTGGTATTGGCTCATATGTTGCACAAGCCATACAGAGTAAAAACCTTTCTGCCATCGGCTATGCACTGCTTACTATGCTGATTGTCATTCTGATGTACGATCAATTACTCTTCAGACCCTTGGTGGCCTGGGCCGAAAAGTTCAAGTTTGAACTGACCGAAAGTCAGGATGCCGCGGAGTCATGGATTCTGACATTGTTTCAGCGAGCCCACGTACTCCGAAATCTTGCTAAAGGGATCGGCAACCAATGGACCATACTTACCGAACGACTGCCGAAACCGCCCCGACGCACCCTGAATTTCAAGGAACACTCCCTATTGGTTACGAAGTTACAGGGGTTTACATGGTATGGAATATTGATAGGCGGAATGGTCGCCGGTGGATGGACGCTTATCAGCTTCGTACTGAGTGGAGTTGATCATATGGAGATATTCAAAGTTTTCATGCTGGGCCTTATTACCCTTACTCGTGTAGTAGTGTTGCTGGTGCTCGCCAGTCTTGTCTGGGTACCTCTGGGCGTCATTATTGGTCTTAATCCTCGCATGGCAACAAAGGTGCAGCCTCTTGCTCAGTTTCTTGCGGCTTTTCCAGCAAACTTATTTTTTCCGGTTGCCGTCTTTCTTCTGGTTCGGTATCATCTTTCTCCTGAAATATGGACCGCTCCGCTGATGATTCTTGGTACACAGTGGTACATCCTTTTTAATGTTATTGCCGGCGCATCAGCTATTCCCACCGATCTGCGTGAAGCAGCTCAAAACCTGGGGTTGTCAGGTTGGCGATTATGGAAGAACCTGTTGTTACCCGCTATTATTCCTTCATTGATAACCGGTCTGATTACGGCATCAGGAGGTACCTGGAATGCCAGCATTGTTGCTGAGGTCGTCAGTTGGGGTTCCACTACAATTACCGCCACCGGCCTCGGCTCATACATCGCGCAGTGGACTGAAAAAGGGGATTATCCGCATATCGTTCTCGGTATTGTTGTTATGAGCCTGTACGTCGTGTTTTTCAACCGCCTGTTCTGGAGACGTCTTTACAATATGTCCCAGACCCGTTTTCGTCTGGATTAGATCACCTATTTATGGAAACATTGCATACTCATACTGACGTGCTGAATCTGAAAAATATCAGCAAATCATTCAAAAAGTCCGGAGGGGAAGAACACCTTGTTCTTGATGGAGTAAGTCTTACCATTAAGGAAGGGGAAATTGTTGCTCTTCTCGGACGATCGGGTTCAGGGAAGTCTACTCTGCTTCGTATCATCTCAGGCCTTGCCCGACCAGGAAGTGGCGAAGTGTTATATTGCGGAAAACCTGTAACAGGTCCGGTGAAAGGACTTGCCATGGTCTTTCAGACATTTGCCCTTTTCCCATGGTTTACTGTCCTTGAAAATGTCGAACTTGGATTGGACGCCCTGGGAGTAAATCAGGAAGACCGGCGAAGACGTGCCTTGGCAGCAATTGATTTGATTGGTCTTGACGGATTTGAATCCGCTTATCCAAAGGAACTTTCCGGAGGTATGCGACAGCGGGTGGGCTTTGCCCGTGCATTGGTGGTTGAACCGACCTTACTTTTGATGGACGAGGCATTTTCAGCCCTTGATGTCCTTACTGCCGAAACACTCCGTACCGACCTCATTGAGCTTTGGCTGGAGCGACGCATTCCAACTAAAGGCATTCTTCTGGTATCTCATAATATCGAGGAAGCTGTACTTCTGGCCGATCGAATTGTCATCCTTGGAACCAACCCCGGTACAATTTTGTCAGAAATCAAAATTTCTCTCGAACATCCCCGCGATCGCGAAGCTCCAGCATTCAGGCAACTCGTTGACAGGGTATATGAACTCATGACAAAACGCCCCCGCAGTGCGGTCGGCAAAGTCGAAGCCGTTCCATTGTCATACCGGTTACCCAGTGCCCCGATTAACCAGCTCGCAGGTTTGATGGAAGCACTTGCCGGAGAGCCTTACAATGGAAGAGCAGATCTTCCGGAATTGGCTGACCAGATGGGATTTGGTGTCGAGCAACTTTTCCCCCTGCTTGAGGCCCTGGAAATTCTGGTATTTGCTCGTACTGAGGGTGGCGATGTCGAACTTACTCCATCTGGAAAAAGCTATGTGGATGCAGATATCCTGCAACGTAAGGTAATTTTTGCAGAACACGTTATCCACCATATTGCCCTGGCGGCCCACATACGTCACGTTATTGATGAACGTCCAGGAAATCGCGCTCCTGAAGACCGTTTTCTGCGTGAGCTAGAAGACTTTTTCAGTGAAGAAGAAGCCGAAAGAGTGTTGAGGGTTGCTATTGAATGGGGTCGTTATGCTGAACATTTTGCCTACGAAGAAGGATCAGGCATATTGAGTCTCGAAAACCCGGCAAGCTTCCTTCAAGATCAATAAGGCAGCACAATCGTGAAAACTGACTGGTTCTGGGTGTTGTCGTCATAACCCCATCGAAATCTTCGCCGCAGCGCTGTTGTTTCCTTACCCTGCAATCTATTTTCGCTCATCAATCCTGAATGGATGATTGTTGAGCGAGACTGACACCCTTTCCATTGCAATTCAGCAAAAATAAGCAGGATTCCCGAGCACTATTATTTCAGGCATAGTGTTGAGGTGTACATCATTATTCGCAAATATTTAAGTTATGTTATATTTCGTTCATTAAAAGCCCTCGAATGCTTGATTTATTATCATTAAGATCCAATAAAATATAAATACATGCCTATATCAGGACCATATCAAAGTGAAGCAACACGGTTCAGGGAGGAAATAAAGAAAAAATTCAAGACACAGATTGCTCTTTGTCAAGCAATTGGTGCAAAAGATGGTTCTTATGTTACAGGGTACGTTACCGGAAAAAATCGGATTGGAAATATCCTGCGCGAAAAGCTTGAAGCCGTTGGCATAGACGTCAACTATATTCTTTACGGCAAAAAGGTAGAGGAACAAGTGATTTTACCCGGATCGAGCAAGGAGCTGAGCGCGTTGCTTTTCGAATGTACTGAAAAAATCTTTCACCTGCAGAATACAGTAATCGATATAAACAAAGAGCTGCTCGAAGTCAATCAACTTATCGACACGGTCCGAAAAAACATCAGTCAATAGTCCTTATTATTATCAATTTCGGAGTTATTCCACTTTCGGCGCGGAATCTTTTTATATGATTATCAGTGCAAGCAGAAGGTCTGATATCCCGGCTTTTTATAGTGAGTGGCTTGTAAACCGATTAAAGGCCGGTTATGTACTGGTACGTAACCCAATGCAACCGAAGCAGGTGAGCAGGATTACGCTATCCCCGCAAAGTGTCGATGCCCTTGTGTTCTGGACCAAAAATCCTGGAAAAATGCTGCCACTGTTGCCGGAGATTGATGCCCTGGGGTATTCATATTATTTCCTTTTTACCCTTACCCCCTATGATGCAGCACTTGAACCTGGTGCAGGAGATAAAGGAGAAATAGTTGATGTTTTCAAGCGCCTTTCGCGTCTGATCGGCTCCGAAAAAGTCATATGGCGTTACGATCCAGTTATTTTGACCGATACCTGTACTCCTGAATGGCACGCATCAACATTTCGCCTCCTTGCAGAAAAGCTTTCCGGATATACTGAACGTTGTATTATCAGCTTTCTTGACGATTATCGCAAGGTGCAAATCCGGATGCGCCATATTGACTATATTCTGCCCGACACGGTGTTGATGGAGGATATAGCCAAAAAGTTTGCTGATGCTGCAGGTCCGCATGGCATTGCACTCTCAACATGCTCCCATGAAATAGACCTTTCGCATTATGGTATAATGCACAGCCGCTGTATCGATGGTGAACTTGTCGGACGTATCAGCGGGCGACCGATGACAGATGCAAAAAAAGACAAAAGGCAACGCAAGGCTTGCGGATGTATAGAAAGTCGCGACATTGGCAGCTACAATACCTGCACCCATGGATGTCTCTACTGTTATGCTGTTTCCTCTCAGGCAAAAGCATGCGTTGCCCTCCAGAATTTCGATCCCGATTCACCCCTTCTCTGCGATGTACTTAAAGGAGATGAAACCATTACCACGCCGCCGATAAAAAGGCATTAATCATCGAAGCCCTGAAAAAAATCTCCTTTTCTAGTGTTGGTGGGCCTTCAGCTCCTCTTATTTTGGTCTTAATGCCTCAACAGGATCGAGATTTGCAGCTTTCCATGCAGGGAACAGCCCAAACGTCATACCGATTGTTGAACAGACAATCAGGGATACGGTTATCCAAACCCAGGGAAATATTGGTGGCAGATTGAATTGTAATGCAACGATATTGCCCGCCGCAATACCTATGATTATGCCAATTATCCCTCCTGCGAGAGAGAGAAAAAGCGATTCGAAAAGAAACTGACGAAGAATGCTCCTTTTTGGCGCCCCTACAGATTTTCTTATACCGATCTCTCTTGTTCTCTCCGTGACGCTCACAAGCATGATGTTCATGATCCCGACTCCAGCGGTCAGGAGAGCCATGAAACTGATGATGAAGGCCCCGGTACTGATGGCTCTCTGAATGTCTCTGAACGAATCTATAAGTGATTCATTTGTTCTTATCTCAAAATCGTTGGACTCCTTTATCGTAAGTCCTCTGGCGAGCCTCATTGCTCCGATTGCCCGGTCAATGGCCAGCACGTAGTCTTTTCGTGAGAGGGCCTCAACAGTAATACTGAGG
>Ga0194037_1001037_pt1 | contig 20831 bp, 18 predicted proteins | sample JunL306m_MetaG_FD_148653 | JGI IMG/M metagenome (GOLD analysis project Ga0194037, IMG submission 148653) | Anoxic zone freshwater microbial communities from boreal shield lake in IISD Experimental Lakes Area, Ontario, Canada - Jun2016-L304-6m | ecosystem: Environmental > Aquatic > Freshwater >...
CATTTTAAAGTGCCTGTGCATGTTTTCAGCAATGATGATACTATCATCTACCACAATTCCCGTTATAAATACCAAAGCAAATAAGGTAATACGGTTTAATGTATAATGCATGAAGTAATAAGCAAAAAGCGTTAATGCAAAAGTTACTGGTACAGATAAGAACACAACCAATCCGCCTCTCCATCCCATGGCTAACATTACAAATAAGGTAACCACCACAATACTGATAAACAAGTGAAACAATAATTCTGAAACCTTTTCACTTGCAGTTTCTCCATAGTTTCTAGAAACAGTTAATTGTACTTCATTCGGAATTAAATCCTTTTTAATATGGTTTATTTTTGCCAAAATTTCTTCAGACAATTTCATTGCATCGGCACCTTTTTTCTTTGCTACTGATAAGGTGATTGCTGGATAGTTAGAGGGATGATCCTTCCCCAATTTCTCTGAAGCTTTGCCATAACCAAATAATACATACTGATTAGATGTTTCTGGACCATCTTCTACCTTAGCTACCTGCTTTAAATAAACAGGTTGCTGCTGATTCATACCAACAATCAAATTGGCTACATCATCAGAACTATGTAAAAAGTTTCCCGTTTCAACAGTGATGGCAGTATCTTTTTGTAATAAGGTTCCATGCTGCATTTGCATATTACTACCTTGAATTAATTTACTCATCGATAAAAAATCCACATGGTTTTCTGCCATCTTATTTTTATCAACCAGCACTTTAATCTCCCTGCTTCTGCCTCCAAGAATATTGATGTCAGATACATCATTGATCTTCTTGATCTCACTACTTAATTCTTGCCCGATCTGCTTTAAACGATAATCATCATAAGTTTCGCTCCATAGCGTGATACCAAATACTGGCACATCATCAATAGCACGAGTTTTGATTAATGGCATGGTAACACCCTGCGGCATTTTATCCATATTCTTCATCAACTCGCTATATAATTTTACTAATGAACGTTCCACATCTTCACCTACTTGGAACTGAACAATTAGCATGGCCTGTCCTTTCATAGATGTTGAATAGACATATTCTACTCCCTTAACATTCGAGATCATTTTCTCCATCGGTGCAGCAACCTTGGTTTCTACATCTTTTGGTTCAGCACCAGGGTATCCAATAAAAATATCGGCCATAGGTACTTGAATCTGAGGCTCCTCTTCGCGAGGAATTAGAAAAGTACTATATGCACCGATCAATAAGAATGCTATCATTAGCAGGATCGTTAATTTCGACTGCAGAAATGACTTTGCTATATTTCCTGAAAAACCATTTTTCATGTGTTTATTTATTAATTTTGGTTACATGTAATTCGCTAATAATGATTTTGCTTGCCATCAAAATTTATATAGGCTCATTTCATATCTTATTAATTATTTCGTTTTTACGCTTGCTCCGTTAAATAGTTTTCCTTCTGCACTGATAATAAAGTTTTCCTTCTTTTCTAAGCCACTTAATACTTCCACTTTATCACCATATGTTTTACCCAGTCTTACCCAACGCAGTATTGCATGGTTATTGCTGCTAACCGTAAATAAACCTGTTAATTGGTTTTTATTTTCAATGGCGGTTAATGGCACAAGTACTGCGTCTTCATTTGTTGTTGTATTAATTGCATTTTTTAAAGGGATATTTATATTGGCGTACATACCAGCGTACAAGCCTTTTTGAGCTGATTCTGGGATTTTTATTTTTACGATAAACTGACCCCCTGTAAATTGAGACGAAGGATTGATCTGACTGATGGTTGATTGAAATGTTTTATCAGCTGATTGAATTTGAACGGTTGCATTTGAACCCAATTGTAATTGCTGAATATTGTTTTCAGGCACAGAAGCACTTACTTGTAAAACTCCTGCTTGTTCAATGGTAAGAATGGGCATACCCGGACTAGCCATGCTTCCTGCATCCATCATTTTCTGACTTACAATACCTGAGAAAGGAGCGGTTAATTGAGCGTAACTCATCATGGCGCTTACTTCATTGCGCATTTGCTTGGCAGCTTCTAATCTTGACTTTGCAGAATTATATTGTAAATTAATATTGTCTAATTCTTTTGCAGAAGCACTTTGTTGTTTATATAAGTTGTTGAACCGGTCTTGATCTTTTTTAGCATTATTATAAGATGCTTCTGCCTCTGAAATCATAGCATCGGTTTGCGCTCTTTTTGCTTTGATATCATCATTGCTGATAGATACCAATAATTGACCCTTATTAACATGGTCACCTACTTTAACATTGATAGCAGTGATGAACCCCATGATACGGGTACTGATATTAACCGTTTGAGATGCCTCTATCTGTCCACTAAAATTGAGCTCTTTTGAGTTGTTCGAAGAGGGACTTGCAACTGCTACCAAAATAGTACTATCTGCTGTATTTGTTTTTTCCTCTTTTTTCGATGAACAACTGCTGATGATTGTTACTAAGATTAAACCGATTAAATAAATATTTCTTTTCATAAAATTTATATAGTAATGAGTGGATTTATTTGTTGAAAGAACTGGTTAGAAATTGTATGTAGGCTTTTGTGATATTACTTGTTAGCAATGCCTGTGCTTTTAATAATTGTTGTTGTGATAATTGGGTTGATGCCATTAACAAATCAGTAGTATTTGAAAGTCCTTGTTCATACCTGTTTTGTAAGATGCGTAAGGCTTCTGATGCCTGTTCTATGGATTTTTCCTGTTGCTTTACTTCGAAATTTGCATCATTTAAATCGCGTAATGCTTTATTAAGCTCTACCTTACTCTGATCCTTTTGTTGTGTTAACTGATCTTTTAATTTATTGCGTTCAAGTGTTTGAGTGGTTATGGTATTTTTTGTTTTATTACCACTAAAGATGTCCCATGATAATTGAAGACCAGCTAAATAAGCATTTGCTCCAAAGCCTAACATTCTACTATCATTTAATTGATAAGAGCCAAAGGCGTTTAATCTGGGTAAGTAAGATTTTTTTGAAGAAGCAATCGCATAATCAGAGGCTTCAATCGCTTTTTGCATGGCTAAAAAATCTGATCTCGAATCAGTAAGCTTCATACTATTGTCAGCACCAGTTGAATTGCCTGCACTAGGCTCATTAACTTTATAAATCACACCTGTTGGAAGGTGCATTAGAAAACTTAGATAATCGGAGGCGTTTCTGATATTCGAATTTGCTTTGGCAAGATTCGATTCAACCATCTTGATATGTACTTCTGTATTCAGTACATCCGACTTCTGAATTAATCCCTGTTCAAAATGATCAGCAGCAAACTTGTTTACAGCTTTTGATGTTTTGATGGCATCTTCTAAAACTTTCATTGCATCATAAGCGAATGCAAGTTGTAAGTAAGCCTTCTGAACTTCAAAACGGATATACTCTTTAGTACGCTCCGTTTGAAACTGATAAATTTCAGTTTGTTTAGCCGCTGCTTTTTTCTGATACCACATATCCATATTGATGATGGGTTGCATTACATCCAATTTTGTTGTAAAATCAGGCGTGCCATTTGGGTGATTCAATAAATCCGGATTGAAGTCGTTCATGGTGATTGACTTCTGTTGTAGTTTAAATCCAAAAGCATTTAATGGGTTATTTGTGCTCATAGCCGTGTAGCTAAATCCAACCTGAGGCAGATAAATTGCCTGGGTTTGGTTGTACTTGGCATTAGCAATTTTCTCATCTTGCTGCGCTAATTGAACTGATTGATTGTTTTGCAAACTATTTGCTATCGCATCGCTCAAACTCAGAAATCTAGTGCTATCCTGCGCTGAAACCTTTTCCATTTGCATGAAAAAAAGTAATAAACTAAGTGAAAGTAAAAACTTAAAGGACCATTTTGGGTTCATGAATTTTCAATTTGATGCAAAAGTACCCGACAGCATTTTGCCTATCGGTAACATATGTCACGCTATAATTTATTTGACTGTTTAGACATTAATTAGTTATTAGGGAAAGCTGATATAAATCATATCCTTATGTAACTAACATCACAGAGCTGTTTAAATGTCTGTTTGACATTTGTGTTGTCATTAATCACATAAAAAAACAGTATGAAAAGTTTAGTCATTTTAGGTGCAGGAACAGCAGGAACGATGATGGCAAACCACCTGAATAAAAAGTTAGATCGGAAAGAATGGGAGATTAGCATTATTGATGAAAGAAAGGAACACCATTATCAGCCCGGGTATTTATTCCTGCCATTTGATATCTATCAGCCTTCTAATATTATTAAAAATATCAAAGACTTTATCCCTTCGAATGTTGAATTGATTCAACAGAAAATAGAGAAAATTGATGCAAAGGAAAATAAAATCATTTTGAGTGAAGGTGAAATAATGAAGTATGATTTATTGATTATTGCAACTGGAGCAAAAATTGCTCCTGAAGAAATAGAGGGAATGTCAGGCTCAGAGTGGCAGAAATCTGTTTTTGATTTTTATACTTTTGAAGGAGCGCTAGCCTTAAGAGATAAATTACGTCATTGGGAAGGTGGCAATTTGGTGGTTCATATTACAGAAATGCCTATTAAATGCCCAGTAGCTCCATTAGAGTTTGCTTTTCTGGCAGATGCTTTTTTTGAGCACAAAAAAATACGCGAAAAAGTTAATATTACTTATGTCACTCCTTTGAGTGGTGCTTTTACCAAACCCAAATCAACTGCAGCATTAGAACATTTATTAGCGGAAAAAAATATTGTTATTGAATCTGATTTTGCAATTGCTGAAGTGAATAATGAATTGAAAACGATAGTTGATTATGGTGGCAAATCAATTCCATTTGACTTACTAGTAACTGTTCCAACCAATAAGGGCGATGAATTGATGGAACGTTCTGGTTTGGGGGATGAACTTAATTATGTGCCAACAGATAAAGCAACACTTCAGTCTAAAGCATTCGAAAATATTTTTGTAATTGGAGATGCAACCAATGTTCCAGCTTCGAAAGCAGGTTCAGTAGCGCATTTTGAAGCTGAAATACTTACAGAGAATATTCTGCATTATGTAAACAACGAACCATTGTCTGCCAATTTCGACGGTCATGCCAATTGTTTTATCGAAACAGGACACAACAAAGCACTTTTAATAGATTTCAATTATACCCACGAACCAGTTTCAGGATTATTCCCTTTCCCTGGAATTGGTCCCTTGCAATTGTTGAAAGAGAGTATGTTGAATCATTGGGGAAAATTAGCATTCAGATGGATCTATTGGAATATGTTATTAAAAGGCATACCAATTCCATTTGTAGGCTCGCACATGAAAACAGCAGGAAAAAATTTTTAACCAACAATAAAACCATTTTATGGAAAAGTTAATCGCAGGTAAAACAATTCAGGTAAACGAAGAGGGTTTCATGACCAATTTTAGTGAGTGGAACAAAGAAATCGGTGAAGCATTAGCAGTTGAATCAAAAGTTGAACTAACACCAAAGCATTGGGAGCTGATCAATTATATTCAAGCTGAAGTAAAAAACGAAGTGGCTTTAAGTATTCGCAAAATTGGAAAGAGTGGTATCGTAGATATCAAAGAGTTTTATGCGCTCTTCCCCAATGCTCCTTTAAAAACAGCAACCAAAATTGCAGGTGTTCCTAAACCAGCTGGTTGTATTTAATCAAAATATAAAATTATAATCATGAGTGAAAGTAATGGCGAGATCAGAAAGATGATGATCATCCTTTCTAAAGCCTCCATCGAAAATGTATATGCTGCATTTGTTTTAGCCAATGGTGCCAGAATGGAAGGTATTGAAGCGGAAATGTTTTTTACTTTTTTTGGATTAGAAGCAATTCATAATAAAAAACTAGATCATTTACACGTAGCTACAGTTGGTAATCCTGCAATGCACATGCCTACCATGTTGGGCGGTTTGCCCGGTATGGAAGCATTGGCAACCAGTATGATGAAAAAAGAAATGGAAAAACTGGATATGCCAGAAGTACGAGAATTTCTCGAAATATTAAAAGCCTCAGGCGTTAAATTATGGGCTTGCAAATTAGCGATGGAAATGTTTCATTACGAAAAAGCAGACATGTTCCCCGAATTAGATGGAGTGTTAACCGTAGGTGATTTTTATAAACAAGCCACAGGAGTTGGCTCACATATGCTCTTTATTTAGATAAATATAATTACTGGGGGGTTCTTTCAAAAAAAATGAATTAGGCTAATGATAGGCCTAATTCATTTTATAATATCTAAAGGCGTTATTCTTTAGTTTTGCAAGTGCTGATTCCAAAAGGTAAATACAAAGGACAAAAACTTACTAAGCTAGTTAATACAAAAACTGCTCCAAGCACCACTAATACTAATCCTAAAGTTCCAGTTACAACATTTGTAAAATACAGTATAGCAAATACAATTGCTACAATTAATCGAATTGTCTTGTCGATTGTTCCCATGTTTTTTTTCATTTCGTTGATTTTGTTAGTTTATTAAAGGGGTATTATTTGATTAAATAAAGCTAAAAGACTTATTATTCTTATTATGTGACGAATGTTACAAAACACAAATTTTGATGATAAGATAGAGAAAATACAATAATGAGTTTCGAAATTGGAGATTAAAAAAGCCCCTTAAACAAATTGTGCAGCATTTTATACCCAAACAAGTTTGGTTAGGAATTTATTAATGTTTTATACAAATAAGCGAGATAGTTTCGTAATTATTACAAAAATTGGCACAAAAATAGGGGAGAGACCACTTAGGACATATAATAATTTATGGGCACTTTCTTGAGTTAAGAATAAATTGATAAATTGTAATTCAATATAATTAATCAAATACAATTTATGTTGACTTATAAAATTAAATTATTACTCCTCTTTGTGTTAACCTTTAATACTTTAATTGTACAAGGTCAAAATAGTAACAAACCAAGAGCTTACTATTTTTCGCTAAGTGGTAATGATATTAATGAGGGCACTTTTAAATTCCCATTTAAGACAATAAATAAAATAAAAGATTTACCATTAAAAGATGGAGATAGTATTTTATTTAAATCAAAAGACGTATTTGTTGGTAAACTAGTTTTTGAGAATCTGAAATCTAATCTTTTAGTAACTTCATATGGAATTGGTTTTGCTACAATCAATGGAGAAAATAATGAAGCAATTCTTTTGACAAATTGTTCCAATTTCAAAATCGAAAATCTGAATCTGGTTGGAAATGGAAGAAAAGAAGGAAATACTGCCAATGGCTGTTCTGTAATAAGTTCAAAAAATTTGTACTTAAAAAATATCAAAATCAAGGGCTTTCAAAAAAATGGGTTATACATTTTTTCATCTCATTTTATTAAAATTGATTCTTGTGTGGCGGAAACTAATGGAGCTGCTGGTATCATGGTTGACGGAACTGATAAAAAGTCTTCTTCTAATATCACCATAAAGCATTCCAAGACTTTCAATAATCCAGGTGATCCAACCAATTTTACAAATCATAGCGGCAATGGCATATTGGTTGGTTTATGTACTAATGTAATTATTGATCATTGCGAAGCTTATAATAATGGATGGGATATGCCTAGAATAGGCAATGGGCCAGTGGGTATTTGGACTTATGAGTCAGATAGTGTTGTCATTCAAAATTGTAGCTCTCATAATAATAAAACTTCCAAAGGCGGCTCAGATGGAGGCGGGTTTGATTTAGATGGCGGAGTAACTAATGCAATTATTCGAAACTGTAAATCGTACGAAAATGAGGGTGCCGGATATGGTATTTATCAATATGCCGGAGCATCTAATTGGGATAATAATAAAATTATTAATTGTAGCAGTTACAATGATGGTTTAAAATCAGGTGGTAATGCTGCCGTATATATTTGGAATAGTGCCCAGGATCAGAAGCAATTCAAGAATTTACTATTTAAAAATAATACAATTGTTAATAGGAATAATATTGTAATAAAATTCGACATACTTAGCAATCATGAGTCATTCAGTTTCGTAGGCAATCATTTTTCAGGAAAAGATTCTGTCATTATATTTAATCAACTACACGAAAAAGATCTGTTTCAATTAAATACCTGGACTTCTTTAAAAAGAGGGAAACTTGAAACTGATAAACTTTTACATAATCAGATCATTCAGCCCACAATTGATAATTACAATAATAAGTTAAACGCACATGGTGCAGGAATTTTAAGCTATAACAATTTTTATTATTTGTATGGTGAAATAAAAAATGGAAATACCTGGCTGGTGCCTAATCAACAATGGGAGTGCTATAGGGTTCCTGCAGGAGGCATTTCTTGTTATAAATCGACTGATTTGATCCATTGGACAAATCTTGGTGTTGTGCTAAGTCCATCATTGGGAAATGCCTTAAGCGATATAGATACTTCTAGAGTAATAGAAAGGCCGAAAGTTATTCATAATGAAACAACTGGAAAGTTTGTAATGTGGGTTCATCTCGACAAAAATGATTACTCCTATGCGCATGTTGGGGTTGCCATTAGTGATAAGCCAGAAGGTCCATTTAAATTAGTCAATAGTTTTAAACCAAATGGAGAAGATTCGAGAGACATGTCAATCTTTAAAGATGATAATGGGAAGGCTTATTTGTTTAATGCGTCGGAAAATAACAATACCATGCATGTAAATGAGTTAACGGAGGACTATTTAAATGTAAAGCCTAATTATCAGAAGTTATTAATCAATGAACGAAGAGAGTCGCCAGCTGTTTTTAAATATGAAAAGCAATATTATTTAGTTACTTCATTATGCACTGGTTGGGCACCAAATAAAGCGTTGTATGCTATTGCTACAAGTCCAATGGGGCCTTGGAAAACAATTGCTAATCCTTGTTTGGGAATTGATTCGGATATTACTTTTGGAGCGCAAATAAGTTATATACAGCCTCATAGAGAAAAAGGTAAATTCTCTGTTTTTGCAGACACTTGGGATAAATATGATCTCAAAAATTCTAATTATATCAAAATGCCACTTGTTATCAAAAATTTTAAACCACTGATATGCGCATCAAATGTTTATTAAAAAATGATTTTAATAAATATGTGGAGCTGTTTAATTTATTCAAAGGGATTCTTTATTCTATTCAGATTCACTTTACCAATATTTTCAAAATAAATTTTCTAAAAAATATTACTTTTCAAATGGACCTGCTGTTAAACTAGTAGTAATTACTTCTCCTGATTTAATGTGCAACCATTCTCCTTTGCTAATTGCTTCATCGGGCTGATTTGTAAATTTAGAAGTCCAGGGTTCTAGTGCCACGGTATAACATTTACCCCACCATGGAAAATCTTGAGTTGCATTTCTCTCCTGCCACAACCATAAACATTTAAAAATATGAGCATCCCAACGAACTGTAAACCCTACTTTTTGTTTTGTATTAGTGATAGTATAAAATGCTTTATTATCCGCGGTATCAAAATTAGTTAAATAAGCAAGATCCCTATAAGCAGGTGCTGCAGTGTCAGGTATAATGCTAGCATCAAAAGTTTTACCATCTGTATTTTCTACCATCGGCCATTGATATGTTTTGCCTGCTTTGTAAATTCTTGGAGATGAAATGGAATCATGAGCTTCCATTGTTTTAGCATTTGTTTCAATAGTTGCACCTTCAGCTAAAAAAGGAAGGCCAAATGCAATATGATGCCCCCACATTATATCCAAGTCGGTAGCACTTTCATTATAAAGTTGTTCAGTAATAATTAAGTTGGTACTGTCTTTATGAATACTTAAAGTTTTTTCAATTAACAATGGCATTCTTAATGGGCGTGTCCAAAATTTTACAGCTACTTCATCTGCTGTATTGGTTACTATAGCATACTTCCAGGGAATTAAAGAAACTTCACCATGCATTCCAAGAGAAGCACCACGATAATTTGTTGAAGGACTATTTGGAAGAATTTCTTGCCAGCCACCATAATAATAATCCTCAAACTGATTTGTTGTATTTCGCATTTGAGAAAAATCTTTTGCGGGATTGCGTATGCCTTTTTCAAGTCTTAGTAAAAAGTCAAGATCCAGGGGTTTATATTTAAATTCAAAAATATCGGAACCACGGTCTGCAAGAATTCCAATTCGTAAAAAATCATTTTCTAAATAAATAACTTTCATATCCTTAAAAGACCAATCGTCAGAAATGGTACAATTTTGATTCGATCTTTTTGACTGCATTAGTTTTATTTTTTAGTTATTAACCAGGAGAAACAAACAGGCGACTTTATATTATCAATTATTTTAAAAAGACGAAGTGTACCATCGTATGAATTTACTTCAAAAATACTGATTGCATCCGAATTTTGATGTGCTACCAAAAGCCAATGCCCTGTTGGATCAATAATAAAATCCCTTGGCGTTATACCCCCTGTTTGATAAGAGTCAATCAGATGTAAAGACTCCTTTCCAGAATCAAAAGTAAATAATCTAATAGTATTGTCTGACCTTATGGTAGTATAAATAAAAGCTCCATTTGCTGAAACACGAATGGCTGCTGCACCTATATCATGGTGCAATGCAGAAGGCTCTAATAAAGAGAAAGTTCCTTTTAAATCATACCTATCATTGCTGTGTTTTATAAAAGTTACTGACCCTGTAAGTTCATTTACAATAAATCCATAATGATAATTTGAATCAAAACATATATGTCGTGGCCCACTTCCAGCTGGAATTTGAATAATTTGGTTTTCGGTTACTTTAATAATCTCATTATTTTTTTTAATAGTATATACCCGAATTTGATCTATCCCTAAATCTGCAATGAGTAGTTTATTTGAAACTTTATCGAAGCTAACACAATGTGCATGTGCAGCATTTTGTCTTGAAGGATGTTGACTTTTCCCTTCGTGTGAAATAATGCATGAGCTCAAATTTCCATCTTCATTAATGTCATATAAGATCACATTACCAGTTTCATAACAGGCAACCCCTACATAATTATTACCATCTGCATTTTTAAAATATGAAATATGACAAGGACATCCACCTTCAATGGGTTGAGATTGATTTAAAGTAAGGCGATGGTCATTTTTATTAATCTCGTAAATATGTAAAGTAGGATTATTTGAAGCAAGCACTTCGTTTACAGTAAATAAGATAGATGAAGGAGCTAGAAATGTTAAAGCGCTTTTAAGAGGATTTTTAATGGATTCAACTTCAGGATTTACTACAAATAAATAACTTGGGTTGACCTGATTTTGTATATGTAATAATTTCAAATCTCCATTGCTTGAATTAAATTCAAAACAATAAATGCCCTCTCCATGGCCTCCGAAATTTTCAGCTACCATTTCGGTATAAGAGCCGCAATACAAAATATAATTTTTGTTTTCCAAACTATTTTATTTCTAATTAATAAGAATATCGGTACCCTTCTTGCAATTCTTTTAATAGCAGTTCAGCATCAGTATCATTGACTAAAAAAGAATGAATTTTTTTTCCTAACCATTCCTGAAACTTAGGCCATCCCAGGTATCTTGGTCTTACATAAGCATTAGATAAAGTAGCTAATGTATTGCTAAAAAAATTATTCGTTAGCTTATTAGCAGCTTCTTGTTGCCAGGCAAATTTATTACCAGGTTGTCCTTGTTCATTTACATATACTGATGCTTGTATTGGAGCGCTGCATATCCAGGCGGCAAAATCAGCAGCAGTTTTCTGTTCTTTACAACTCGCTGTTACTGCAATACCTGCTCCACCAAGCACAGCATTTTTTGTTTCAGGGACATTATGGAATTGCAAATTCTTCTCTCTAATTCCTAGTCTTGAATAATTGGTGTAACAAAAAGCTAGTGGACAATAGGCAATATCATCTTCACTTGACATATAATCATATAAGGCAATGGGATTCCATTGTAAAGCTTTGGGATGAAAATGATCGCGCATAGAACGCATTAAGTTTAAAGCTTTAAAACCGATGGCTGGTGCAACTAATAATTCATTCCCTTCAGCTATAGGTGAGCCAAGTTGAGCTGCAATACTCAAGAAGCTACACAAACAATCTGTAGGACATAGCGCCATACCAACATATATATTTTTTTCTTTTAAAGAATTCGATAATTCAAAAACTTCCTTCCAATTATTTGGTATTGCTAGATTTCCTAATAAATCAATCCTACTGCTTGCGCATTGCATGGCTGCATCAATAGGCAATGCCCACTGTATACTTCGATAATAATAACTTTCAAAACTTGGACCTGCTGAAGCGCTTCTAAGTGCATCCAAGGTTGATGCTGCTAATAAATCATTCAAAGGTTGTAAACATAAACTAGCTTCAGCAACTCCCACATGAGGATGATCTATAATAATTAAATCAAATTGTTTGGCTAGTGTAACTAAAGACTGATCTCCAAAATTAGCAAGTGATCTTTTATGCCAATTAACCTGCACATCATTTTCTTTTTTGTATAATTCAGATGCTGCAATTAGCGGGTCATACCCTCTAGCGTGGTCCCAGGTAATGCCATTTAATGTAATCATAGAAAACTACTTTGCATTTGAATGATAAGTAAATGGAATAGAGTTGCAGGTCATGCTTTTCTTTCAAGGCTTTTATTATAAAAAGACTGGATTTTTTCTTGTCCCTCCTCAGATTTATAAAATCTTCCAAGATTTTCCGCTTCCTTTTGCTGTAAAGCAGGTGTGATTCCGATCATTGCTTCTTGAGTTAATTGCTTGATTATCTCAAGTCTATCTGTTAACTGATTTGTAAAAGATCCAGCGAACTCTGTAACCTTTTCTATGAAATTATCTTTAGGGAAAATATGATTTATAACCCCTCGTGTGTGCATCTCCTCAGCTATAAGTGTTCTACCGGTCATTACAATTTCATTGGTTAAATTAATTCCAATTTTTTTTGTCAACCTCAATGTTCCTCCACCTCCGGGTATTAAATTTAAAAGTATTTCAGGTAGCCCCATTTTAGCCCCAGCAGCAGCAACTATAATGTCACATGCTAAAGCAATTTCAAAGCCACCCCCAAAGGCATAGCCATTTATTGCAGCTATTACCACTTTTGAATTATTTTCTATCGCTGCATATAAAGAATGACCTTTTATTTGAAAAGCATCAAACTGCGATTGGGTTTGTTGTGCATACTCTTTTATATCTGCACCTGCCATAAAAGCTTTACCATTTCCTGTTATTACAACCACACCTATTTCACTTGCGTTAGCTTTATCAACCAAATTCAAGACGTCTATTATTTCATCCATCATAATAGCATTCATAGCATTAAGTTGCCCGGGCCTATTAAAAGAAATCCAAGCAATTCTGTTTTTGATCTCAAAAATTAAGTGCTGATTATTCATGTTAGCTATCCAATTTTTCTACTGAGATAATTTGATCATTTAATAATGCATCGATCATTGCATCATCATATCCTAATTCCTTTAAAATTTCTGGGCCATGTTCTCCTATCATGGGTGATGGTCTTGTAATAGCTCCAGGTGTTTCGCTCATGGTGAAAGGAATATTTGTAACTGAAAGCCTACCCGCCTTTGGGTGTTCAATATTTACAAAAGTATTATTATGTATCACCTGAGGATCCTGGGCTACCTCAGATTGATTGTTCACTTGAGCAACCCATAAATCGTAGCCCAGCATAATGGTAAGCCACTCTTTTGTTGTTTTGGTAATAGTAACAGCTTGAATACGATAATAAATTTCATCTCTTTTATCAAATAAAACCTGACTATCGTTGTACACTAATAGGCTTTTCTCTCCTAATGCTTCTACTAGTGTTGCAAATGGATTCATAGCAATCGCTAAATAACCATCTTTGGTTTTATATGTGCCAAATGGAGCAGGATTTCCAGGATGACCAATTCCAGAATCAGGTCGCTCAAATTGAACACCCATATTTTGAATTGTAAAATAGTCTTGCATTTGAAAAGCGATTGCTGAGGAAAGTAAATTGGTTTTTATCTCTTGGCCAATTCCTGTTTTTTCTCTAAAATAAAGTGCCGCTAATATGGCATATACACAGTTAAAAGCATTTACTTGATCACAAAGTGCTGTACCTAGTGCAACAGGTCCATCTGATTTTTTCCCACTTGTCATAATTGCACCACTTACACTTTGTACTAATAAATCCTGTCCCGGCCTTTTTAAATAAGGGCCATCACTCCCCCAGCCAGAAGCAGAACAATAAATAATTTTTGGATTTAACTTTTTTAATGCTTCATAGCCATATCCCAATCTATCCATTACACCAGGTCTGAAATTTTCAACCACGATATCTGCTTCCTGAATTAATTGAGAAATAATTTTTTTACCCGCCTCTTTTTTCATGTCGATAGCAATAGAACGTTTGTTTCTGTTCCACGCCATAAAACAGGGCGACTCATCACCAGCAATCCATTTGTTAAAGAATGTCATACCTCGATAAATATCGCCCGAACCGTATCTTTCTATTTTAATAATATCTGCACCTAAGTCGCCTAACATTTGTGTTGCGTAAGGACCCTGTAATAATTGTGAAAAATCAATCACTTTTAAACCTGCTAATGCCTGCTTCATTTTATACCCACTTTATTTAATAAATTATTCTGTATATCTAGGTAATGTACATAATCCGCCATCCACTTTAATGTCCTCGCCAGTAATAAATCCAGATTCTTCAGAAGCTAGAAAAACTGCTGTCATAGCTACTTCCATAGGAGTGCCCAATCTGTTCATGGCATGCTGTGCAGCACTTTTTTCAAGAAAAGCAGTGCCTTCCAACTCGGCTCTTTTTGCATTCATTGGAGTCGAAATCGCACCTGGTGAAATACTGTTAAATCGAACATTGTCTTTACCAAACTGCCCTGCTAATTGATTAGTCATAGCTAACATGGCACCCTTGGCACCAGCGTATGCAGTCCAATTATTCCAACTTCGAAATGCTTGAGTTGAAGAGATATTAATAACACTACCAGATTTTTGCTTGAGCATATATGGAAGTGTTTCTTTAATAGTTCTAAATACACTTTTTAAATTAATGTTCATTAATGTGTCCCAATCTGTTTCGGGCATTTCTATAATATTACCACCAATTGCAACTGCCGCATTATTTATCAATATATCTATTTTGCCAAATTGATATATTGCTATTTGAATTAAATTTTTAACTGCTGCAGTATCACCCACATCGCACTTTATACCAAGTGTAATAGCTCCGTCATTTGCAAGAGACTTTGCTTCTTGAATTACTTTTTCTTCATCAATATCGGCTAATAAAACGATTGCCCCTTCTTGCGCAAAAGCGGTTGCAATAGAAAGTCCAATACCATTGGCAGCGCCTGTGATTATGGCAACTTTATTTTTTAATCGCATAAAATTATTTTTTGGCATTTTTAGTTACCCAATAATTTTCAATTTCTTCTAAGCTCTTTCCTTTTGTTTCTGGAATAATTTTTAAAGATAAATATAATGCAGGGGTTGTAACTAAGGCAAATAACCAAAAAGTGCCTGCAGGATGTAATTTTTCCAAAAGTAATGGTGTAAGCTGACCTACCAAAGCAGTACCTATCCATAAAACGAAAGTAGCTAATGACATCGCTTGACCTCTAATTTTTGCAGGAAATATTTCTGATAATAAAACCCAGATAACAGGGCCATAAGAAAAAGCAAAGCAAGCAATAAATAATAAAATAAAAGCAAGTAGTAAATAAGTATTGTTGATATTAAAGTAAAATAATCCTCCGACAATAATTAAAGAAGATAAAATACCAATAACACCTGCAATCAATAAGGGTCTGCGTCCCAGTTGATCAATTTTCCAAATAGCAATTACGGTAAATAATACATTCACCAGGCCTATAATAACCTGACCTCCTAAGGCGTCAGCAATAGGAAGACCAGCCGATTCTAATATGCGTGGACCATAATAGATGATTGCATTAATGCCACTTATCTGAGTTAAAAAAGAAAGCGATATGCCAATTATCATAGGCAGTCTAAAACTACCCTTAAATACAATACTTAACCCGCCGCTCTCTTTTGCAAGATTAGATTTAATATCTGCAATTTCTTTTGCGGCTTCTTCATCAGAAACAATTTTTTGTAGTATAGTTAAAGCTTGGTCCTCCTTATGTTGAATAGTTAACCATCTTGGGCTTTCAGGCACGAGTTGTAAGAGTAATAAAAATACTAATGCAGGAATTGCTGATGTACCAAGCATAATTCTCCAAACCTGAGTAACCATTATTTGGTGAATGGTTCCTGTGCTTTGTTGTAAAGTATCTGAATGAGAAAACTTAAGTAAATATGCATTGCTAAAATAAGAGCAAAGTATTCCAATCGTTATTGCAAATTGATAAAGTGCTACCAAACGACCTCTTTTATGTGATGGAGATATTTCCGAAATATATAAAGGCGACACCATTGAAGCCACCCCAATACCAAGGCCTCCAATAAATCGGTAAATAACTAAATCAACGAAACCCAGAGCGAAGGTGCACCCAATCGCAGAAACAGCAAAAAACAAAGCTGATAGTATCAACACTTTTTTTCTTCCGTATTTATCACTTAACACACCAGCCATCGCCACCCCACTAATACAGCCTACCAATGCAGAACTAACATACCAGCCTGTACTCAATGCATCTAAGTTAAATTGTGTTGCTACAAAATTGATAGTTCCTGAAATGACTGCAGTGTCATAACCAAATAAAAACCCACCTAGCGAAGCAATTATGGCTAAAGTATTAATATATTTTTTTTTAGATTGAATTGATGTCATATTGGTAGTTTATAAAGCTTAACGCATCAAAATATAATAATTTTACTACATTTTTTATTTTAATTTTTAAATATCATTGTTCGATACCTTCTTTCGAGAGGCTAAAACTACTACACGTAAAAGATGTATGGGTCTTATTAATGTTATAGCATTTCGACCTGCTTCATTGCCTTTACTTTGTCTTAAACTGATTTTGCTCAACTAGTTCCAGGTTAATAGAAAATTTGTAGATAGGAAGTATTAATAAGGTACTGCAATTATTTTCTCTTCTAAATGTAAAAAGTAAGCCTTTAAGACGTCCTTAGGGACAATTTTAGGAATTTTAAAAGCCACAATAAATTGAATATCAATCTAATGTGATTTCTTAAATTTAGCCTAAAAAGGCTTGATTACGAATTTAGAGATGACTGATTTGGTTCTAGTAATTTCTTTCAAATGAAGTTTTTTAAAACAAAAACTTTAGTGGTGATAATATATTATTTAGGGTTGATCAATATATTTATTAGTGAATTATTTATATAAAAATTATCTCGGCCAACTTTTTTCTTTGTTATCAAATCTATTTTTTCCAATTGTTCTAAATATCGAATGGCTATATTCCGACTTATATTCAAGTCATTCATCAAGTATTCGATTTTAGTATAGGGATAACGGAATAGATTATTTAGTAAATCCTGTGAATAAATTTTAGGTATTTTTTCCCGTATGGTTAATTTATAATGTTGCATAGCTAGGGCTATCTCATTTATAATCTTTATGGTGTTTTTAGAAGTTTCAGAAATTGCATTCAAAATAAATAGTATCCAATTTTCCCAATTTTTATTGTTTCGAACTTCCTGTAATAATTTATAATAATCAGCTTTATGTTTTATGATATATCTACTTAAATATAAAATTGATAGAGATAGTAAATCGTTTTTAATAAGATAAAGTATATTGATAATTCTGCCAGTTCGTCCATTGCAATCATAAAAGGGATGTATACTTTCGAATTGATGATGAATTATCGCCATTTTGATGAGAGGATCTACATCCGATAGATCGTCATTATTATTAATATACTCTTCTTGATTTTTCATCAATTTTAAAATGGTATCATAATCCTGTGGTGGCGTATACACCGTTTCTCCTGTTGTTTCATTGAGTAGTTTAGTTCCAGGTAGTTTTCTAAAACCTGCTTTATTACTTTCAATTGTGCTATGAATTTTTTTTATATGGTTTGTTGTTAGAATTCCATTTTTTTTTAACCATTTCAAATCCAATCTTAAGTGCTTTTGAATAAGCATGTTCTTCTTTAACAGCATAAGAAATATAGGTGTCATTTTGAGAACTTGATTGATAAATATCATCAAAAGTTGATATGATATTTTCGATAGCTGAACTTTCACGAGCTTCCTGTAAAGAGAGGGTATCAATTAATATAGTTTGATTAGAAATTGAACGAGCCACACCCTTTAGCTCTGCTAAAACCGATGAGCATCAGCTACTTTTTTGAGAATTGCTTTAGTCTCAATATTTGTTTTGGGTGGTAACAATTCTATTTGGCTCATTTATAATGAGTTTTGGGTAATGATTTGTACATGTAACCCAAAAATATCAATAATTGGGTTACATTGAATATTTTTTACTATACACGCAATTGAGATTTGTTCTTTATTTGCAAACAGCGACAGAACATAAATTAATTTTTATAGCAAGGTTAGAAACATCAACATATGAGAGGCTTTTTCGTAACGCAAACAGGCATGGGTTCGAAAGATTTTGATGAAGATGTGGAACTGATTATTTTAATCAATAGAAAGTTTTAAAACAATTCAATTGAAATACAAGCTTGAAATTACCATCATTAGCCTGATTATATAGTTCAGTTACTTGCCGTTTTACAACTCAACCTGATTTTTCCACAACTCAGCTATTTCTAAATACATAGAATCAATTACTACAAATAGATTTATTGTTTATTAAATTATAAGTCATTCACCAAAAATGTAGTATGAAAATCAGAACCTTCTTTTTAATTCTGTTTGTGACATTAGTTTTTATTAAATGTAAAAAGGGTACTAATAATACTTCTACAAATACTAGTACTGATACTAGTTATAATACATTGTTCATTCCTCCAACTTTAACAGGAACAAACTTTAATTTAACATTGTCTCCATCCAGTAAGCAATTCTTTAAAACAGGTTCTGCTACTTCTACTTATGGATATAATGGTCAAAGTTTCTGGGGGCCCACTTTGATCATGAATAAGGGCGATAATGTGCAATTGAATATAACAAATGGTTTATCAGATACCACAACAGTTCATTGGCATGGATTTCATATTCCTGCAAAAATGGATGGCGGGCCGCATCAAAAAATTGCACCTTCATCTACATGGTCGCCCAATTTTCAGGTAATGAATAATGCAGCTACTTATTGGTATCACCCTCATTTGCACGAAAAAACTTTTCAGCAGTTAACGATGGGTGCCGGCGGTTTGATTATTGTAAAAGATCCCATAGAAAGCGCATTGAACTTACCACGTAGTTATGGCACAGATGACATTCCATTAGTATTAACCAGCAGAAGATTTAATTCAGACAATTCAATTGATATAACAACCCATGCATATGGTGATTTTCTTTTAGCAAATGGAACGATTAATCCTCAGATCAGTTTGCCAAAACAATATGTGCGTTTTCGTATTCTGAATGCAGAGACCGAAAGAGCTTATAACTTAGGATTCAGTGACAACAGAACGTTTTATGTTATTGGAAATGATGGCGGTTTATTAAGTACACCAGTATCTGTTACCAGATTATTAATGGGGGTAGGCGAACGTTATGAAATCCTTGTCGATTTGTCTAATGATGCTGTAGGATCAAATTTAAATTTGAAATCATATAATTCCAATCAAAGTTTTGGTTTCCCTGGTGGAGAGCCGGCATCTTCTGGCGCTTTCGGAAGTTTATTGAATAACACCGATTTTCAGGTATTGAAAATCAATGTTGTTCCGCCTACAACTAATGCAGTAACAAGCTTGCCAGCTACTTTGGTAAATAATTCTTATTGGAAATCAACGGATGCTAATAGTTCCATTACTACAGCAATAAATGGAGGTCAAGGTGGTTCACCATTTTATTTTGATAACAATATTTATAATTACAATACGATCAATCAGACCATTCCATTAAATGCAATAGTAAACTGGACATTTAGTGGGGGAAATATATTTGGACATTCTGTTCATATTCATGATGTGCAATTTAATATTGTTTCCAGAAGTTCAGGGTCAATTGCTCCATACGAAGTGGGATGGAAGGATACTTATTTTATTCGTTTGGGTGAGTCAGTTTCAGTGGTGGCTAAATTCGATGACTTTGCTGATCCAACCTCGCCTTTTATGTATCACTGTCATTTCCCCAATCATGAAGATGGAGGATTGATGGGTCAGTTTATTGTTAAGTAATTACAGATGATACGATTTGCTTTTGCAGCCAGCCTATTGTTTTGTTTTAGTTCCTGTAATCTTTTCAACCAAAAAAAGATACAAGTCAGTCGTGTTCAAAACTTTGATTCAGCACTGAAAAAAATAGATGGTTTCTGGTTTTATAAAAATAAACTGTTGAATGGCCAGATTGAAGAGAAAAGCTTAGATGGCAAATCTGTATTATACTATGTGTCAGTAATAGATGGATTGGAAGAAGGCCAGGCTTCTGGAAAATATAACACTGGTGAAAAATTAATGACCAGGAGTTATGCTAAAGGGAAAGTAGAAGGAGAGTTCGTTCAATGGTGGCCCAATGGAAATGCACGTTACAGGTTGAATTATAAAGACGACAAACTGGATGGTAAACAATTAGTATTTTATCCTAATGGGCAAAGGCAGGAAGAAAGCAATTATGCCGAAGGAACTGTAGAAGGTATTCAAAGGGTATGGAATGCAGACGGTCAACTCATTTCAAATTATACGATCAGAAATAAAAAATTGTATGGCGTTATCAGCGTTAAAAGTTGTTTGCCGGAAGGACAACATTAAAATAATGACTTTCTTTTTGGTAATGATATTTATTGCAACAAGTTGCAATAATGCTAAAGAAGTTTTGCCCTTTTATAATAACCCCGATTTTACTGCAGAATGGATCAAGCCATCAGATCAAAA